>ULXY01044346.1_pt1 | contig 50316 bp, 66 predicted proteins | sample 1961741 | NCBI WGS metagenome assembly ULXY01 (sample SAMEA4835851, study PRJEB28245) | human gut metagenome | biome: gut microbiome; material: fecal sample | place: Denmark | collected 2008
TATTGCAAGTTTTTGTATTTCAATGCGTTGCGCGTCTTTAGTTTCGTCCTTTGCATCTTTGCCGCCTGTGGGAGTTAAATACCCCACCCCCCCCGGACTCCCACCGCACCCACCGCACCCACCTTTTCCCTTAATTTTTTATTTTTTTTATTTTTCGGAGGTGTCACACGCAGCAGTCCTTCACTTTTTATTATTTTCATTATTATTTCCACCATACTTCAAAAGTCGTTTATTTGCCCATTTATTTGCGTTCTGCCACACTTTTATTTCCTTTTTGTGTAGTTATTAGGTTTTCAGTTAAAACACGCTTAGAACGCAAATAAACAGCCTTTTGTCTTTATTGCTCACCTATGTATGTTCATGCCTTGTTTCTCCTGAATTTGTGTGTGTAATTATTATAATCTGCGTAATAGTTAAATAAATTAACATAAAATGTTAAAAAATGGGGTTTGCAGTTTAAAAGCTTGCAATGCTTGTTTTTATGTCCTTATTTTGTATTCAAAACGAAATCTGATGGCCGATAAGAAATTTTACATACAGCGATACACGAAGTCTGCGCAGGGTGCGTGGGAGAGTGACGGCACGCCAAAGAGTCTTGAGGATGATTTTGGCGGTGTTATTCGCTACAAGTCAATGACTGGTCTCAACTCCAAGGGTAAGCAGAAAGGCGTATACACAGAGAGCTATGCTGAAACAGATGCTCTCAGGGTTTTTGTGGACTCGAACGCTACGCATGAAAGCACAACATGCACGCTCTCTGTTTATGTGTTCGGGTATAACATTAACACTGCCACAAGCCTGTCAATCGAGGAGCAGACAAAGAACATGGAGGCTGCATGGGATGAGCTTTACGCCTACCTGGAAGGCTCCCTGGTGTTATGGAAGGACGATTACAGACAGCGCAAGGCGTTGTTTCTTGTACAGGATGCCTGCGAGCCGTCCTCTGATGTGATAAAAAACACTCCGTATCTTCAGTGTTCGGTGAAGCTTGTCAATGTTTTCGGTAGAACATTTGACGGCACAAGTACGGCCATTGAGGACTGGCTTAAAAACGGAGGCAAGGTATCGAATGGTTAAGCGTAAGTGGTGGGGAGTTCCGTACAAGGGCAGCAAGTCGCAGATAGTAGACAGATTGGTAGAGGCGATTCCGTATAAAGGCGTTGATAGCTTCTATGATTTATTTGCCGGTGGCTGCGCTGTGACTCACAAGATGCTCCTCGAAGGCAGGTATAGACACTGCTACGCCAATGATATAGACGGTCGGGCGTTGAGGCTTTTTCGTGACGGCATGGATGGTAAATACGCCCTGGAAACGAGATGGGTGAGCCGCGAGGACTTCTTCAAGCTAAAAGACACCGACCCATACATCTCCTGCTGCTGGAGCTTCGGCAATAATCAGCGTGATTACCTGTACTCGAAAGCCATTGAGCCGTACAAGAAGGCGTGTCATTATGCTATAATGTACGGAGATTTTAGTCTTTTAAGTGGCCTATATCCAGGCGTAAGCGAGGTGTGCAAGGAGGCACTCAGGGAAGTTACGGGTCGGCACGGAAGGCGGATTAAGTTCCGTTCTGCGATAAGAGAGTGCTTGAAATCATGTTCTAATGGTTCGTTCGCAAGTTTGTATACAAGCTGCGATTCGGATCGTCTCGAAAGTCTCGAACGTCTACAGAGTCTCGAAAGCCTCGAACGTCTACAGAGCTTTCAGAGCTACGAAGTGGACTACAGAGAGGTTGGAATACGGCCTAACTCTGTTATATATGCGGATATTCCGTATTTTTCTACGAATAGCTATAGTAAGCAATCTTCGGTTGTGCAGCCGTTCAATCACAGCGAATTTTACGACTGGTGCTGCAAACAGAAGGAGTTGGTATTGATAAGTGAATATTACATGCCAGCGGATAGGTTTACGGAGGTGTGGAATGTTAAACACAAACAGAGCCTGTCTGCTACAAAGACAAGCTCTGTTATTGAGAGATTATTCGTGCCGACAAATCAGCTTGATAAATATCACTCCATGACGCGGCAGTCCGGGCAAACCGACCTGTTTCGTGGCTTATAAAAATATAAAAACATGGCAAATATTACAGAAGACTCGCTGAAATCAGCGTTGACCGACCTCGGTCTTACACAGATTGGCTTGCCGAAGATGTGGAGAGGTGAGCAGGATGGTTTTTGGATAAAGGCTCTCGCCCTTGTCCGCAAGCTCAACGGAGACCTTTCATATTATGCCGTTGAGCGCAATGCCGAAGGACTGATTAGCTACAAGACGGACTACGGACGTATGTCGCCCATACGAGAGCGTGTGAGGATACATCCGTATATGTTTCTTGACGAGGCTCGTTATGTCAATGTGGGTGACGAGAAAGACCGACGTTATCATTTGTTCACCGTCACAGAAGACGAAGAGGAGAAATCGAAGGTAATGACCATGAGCGACGAGGAGGTAATCTTGAAACTCCGTGAACGTGGTATCAGATTACAGCTCGAGAGCGATGAGTCCGACCTTGCGGCCACTAAAATTGTAGAGTACGACGATGTCGAAGACACTACGCCGTCAGTTGCCGATGACGAGCAGGGTGAGATTGAGCGCATGATGCTCGAAGCTGATGCGCAGCGTGAAGAGGAGACGACAGCCGAAAAGACAACGGAGGTAGAAGCGGAAGAAAATACGACTTCAACACCTAAGAAAGCTCCTGTAGCAAAAAAAAAGAAGACCGCGACTGCGAAACCGAAGAAACGAGCAGCGAAAGCCTAACTGATACCCGAGCCTCAGACTTCCTTCAAGAGATGACCGGCGAGTTCTCCGAATTGCGTGACGCAATGGAGTCTAAGGGCGAAAAAACACCATCTTCATTTGATGAAGACGAGCTTTTCAAGCCTGCGGAGGACCCGAACGAAAAAGAGCTTGCGCCGGAGCAGCGAAAGCTGACATATAAAGAGCGTAGAGCCATCATAAAACATCGTTACTACTTCAAAAGAGAAAAAACACAACGTCATATCAAGAAGGGCAAGGCGATGATGAACGAATACGGCAAGGAAGAGGTTATTGAAACGCTGTTTACAAAGGAGTCGGCAAAGGAGGACGCAAAAAGACTGACGCGCAAGAAACTTTCAGAGGCAGCGAAGAGGTATTACGAGAACAAGAAGAAACAAGAACGAGAAAACAAGAACGGGATATGAAACAGGAATTATTGGATGATTTGCAGCGTTTGCTGAAATGCCCAAAGCCAAAGACGGAGTGCGCCGATAGGGCTTTGTTGGATGGCGCGTTGAACGGATGGAAGGATGAGGCGTACGACCTGAAAAGAGAATTGAACAACGGCGATCCGACTGATGCTAAGTGGCTGGAGCGCCCGATAAAAGTCGAAATACTGACTCGCGGTTCAGGCCATCTCTGTCTTGACAACTTCGGGCAATACGCGCAGAAATACTACAACGCGGCCATCACGTTCCGCCGCCTCATGTACACTCTTATTTACTATCATGCGCAGTCTAACCCCACAAACAAAGACAGAAACGCCTACGAGCTTGCGCTGCGCGAGATGGAGGAGATATGGGTGCCGTTTAAAGAAAGGAGTAGTAACAATGATTAACAGAGAGGACATTAAGGAGGGCTTGAAGTTTAGGATGCCCAATAACAAAATCGAGCGTAAGCATCAAGGTGCGAGCTTTCGTGGTGCTACGGATGTGTGTGAGTTTATCCAGTATCTGACAACGCTGAAAACTCCGCGCGGAGACAAAAATTATGTGACGCCCGAAGTGCCGCTTTTCGAGGTGTGCGGCGGTCCGAAACTGATAAGCTCCGTTGACAAGAACGACCCTCATTGCGCATGGGTCGGCGAGTACATCAAAGTGCGCATCGCTGCGCTCTGGAAGAAACCGCTCTACATATCCCTGGGCGACGTGATGCAACGCGGAAGTCTTGCAATAGGCGCTTACCTCCGCCATATTTTGAGTACGGAGAACATGAAGAACGACTGGGCGTACAACACATTATTAGGTGGCAGTCGTAGCGGCGGTAAAAGATACCGTATGGAGTATTACGGATTTACCTCTGACCCAGTTGGCGTTCTTGCAAAGCCTTCCGCGTTTACTAAGAAGTCAACCGGGGATGCCGATGCGTTCCGCGACATTACCAATGGCATGTACGACACCTTCAAAGCGAAGAACCACGACTACGGCAATAGCTTCTCGGAATTGTTCGCGGAGTGCGGTATGACATACGCCTACGGACACATGGCGGAGAAGTTGAAGCGCGTGAAGTCACTGATGTCAGACGAGGCGAAGGTGAATGGCGAGAGTATTAGAGACTCCCTGCTTGACCTTGCGAACTATGCGATACTTACGATTATGGAGCTTGACAAGACAAGGAAGTGATATGGCGAAGATTGTTTTAGACCCCGAGGAAAGTGCAATAGAGACATTTGCCAAACTATTCTTTAGTGCTACAAGAAACATGGGGCTTTCGTACAAAGAGGCGTGTGAAGCGCTTAGAAACTCCATTGAAGCAGCAGAAAATGCTCCAGCTGAAGAGAAGTACGACTGGTATGGGTCGCCTGCGAATATAGAACGGATATTACAAAGAGAGTTCAAAAATGAAATGCAGAAAAATGAGGATAGGACTGATAGACGTGGACGGACGACACGGCAAGAAGAAATGGGGTGCAACGATATACCCTAACTTGGCTCTCGGCAAAAATATACCCATTGATTGGTTAGATAAATGAGTGACAAATTTATAAAAATATGAACATAAACATTACGCTTTCTGAAGCATTGGAGCGGGCTTCGGAAGGGCTACGAAAGAAGATGCTCCACTCGGTAGAGCTGCTTCAAAAAGCAGAGAAGATAGCTCTGAACTATGATGCCGAGAATGGATCTTACTTGGCATTTAGTGGAGAAAAGGACTCTCAAGCTCTTTTTCACATGACTCAGTTGGCCGGGGTGAAATTCTGCGGTCACATGAATCTTACGAGCGTTGACCCGCCGGAGGTGATACGTTTCGTAAAGAAGAACTATCCCGAGGTGGAACTAATCAAGCCCGGCAAATCTATCTTTCAGAACGCAGTTGAGAAGAATATTTTGCCCACTATGCGTGTGCGTTGGTGTTGCGCTGAATATAAGGAAACGGCAGGTGCCGGCAAGGTGACGCTAATCGGCATCCGAAAAGCAGAGAGTTCTCGCCGAGCAAAGCGAAACGAGGTGGAGATAAAAAGTCGAAAGTTTAGCGGCGATCTCGACGGACTTGAAGAATATAGACAAGAGCAGAAGACTAAACGCATAAGGCGAAAGTCAAAGGAGGACGGAGTGAACATCACCAATGCCGACGAGGAACAGACGTTAGGCTGCATCCACGGCAAAGAGAGCCTACTGATTTCGCCCATTATCTATTGGACCGAGCAGGACGTATGGGAATTTCTTAATGATGTTGTGAAAGTTCCGCATTGCTCGCTCTACGACGAAGGCTGGCACCGCATAGGTTGCATCGGCTGTCCAATGAGTTCGCATAAGCAAAAGATGTTAGAAAACGAACGCTATCCACATGTAAAGAGAAACTGGATTAAGGCGATTAAGGCCATCCGAAACGGAGGGGGTATTCAAAAAAGATTATGTCTGGTGGAACATCCGCAAGGACTGGATGCCTCTCAGAAACGTCAGAGGATTTCTCAGAACGCAGGCGGCTACATCAAGCATCCCGAGTCGGGACATTGGATCCAGCTCGATTCTACAAACAATCCGACTGGAGACAAAAACGGAAACAAGAGGCGAAACACGGGAATATGGTCTCTTGCAATGCACGGGGTTTTTGTCCAGCTCCTCTTCTGACCGCTTGACAGAGGAGCAAGAAAACGAAATAGCGGAGAACATCTACGACTGGTGGATTTCGGGTAAGTCATACAAGCAATGGTATGCCGAGAGGTTCCAGCAGCTTAAAATAGACTTTGGAGAGGAATCGTAAACCACACACAACGTCATACATTATGAGTAATAACAATATAAACAGAAAGGAGGCTTGCAATGACTAAGGACTGGAGCGGAAACGGCAAGAGCACCTTCATAACAATCGGTGCGAGCAACCACACGGACAAGGAGCGTGAGGAGCATGACTTCTATAGCACATCGCCCGATGCTATAGATAAGCTATTAAAGCGCTTCTCTTTGCCGAAGAAGATATGGGAGTGCGCTTGTGGTACTGGATGCTTGTCAGAGCGTCTTATCGAGTTCGGGCACGATGTCGTGAGTACCGACCTTATAGACCGAGGATACGGCGGTGTGCAGGACTTCTTTAAAGCGGATACGATGCCCGACGGCTGCGAGTGCATACTGACTAACCCACCCTACAAGTACGCATTGGAGTTCGTGCTGCACTCGCTTGACTTGTTACCCGACGGAGGTTTGTGTGTGATGTTTCTCAAGACAACGTTTCTGGAGGGTCAGAAACGCTACGAGAGGCTCTATAAGAACACGCCGCCTAAGTATGTACTGCAATTCTCAAAGAGAGTGTTGTGCGCAAAGAACGGCAAGTTCGCTGCAATGCGCAATGGGGGGGTAGTGCAGTCAGCTACGCATGGTTTGTATGGGAGAAAGGTTACAACGGAGAAACAACCGTAAAATGATTGAACTGATAGATTGCAAAATAACAAAGCATGATAGAACTGAATAAGATATATAATGAAGACTGCCTCGAAGGGATGAAATCTATTCCTGATAATTCCATAGACCTTGCGGTTGCAGATCCTCCTTACTGGAAAGTAATTAACGAGCAATGGGATTATCAATGGAGAACTGAGAGCGATTATGTAGAATGGTGCATTAAATGGATGAAGGAGGTGGCGCGAGTTTTGCGTATAGGTGGAACATTCTACTGCTTTGGTCATTTCAGAATCTTAGTCTTGCTCATTCCTTACCTTGAATCACTTGGACTTGAATTAAGACAGCAAATTGTTATTGATAAGGATATGCGTGTCGTAAGCGGACGGGCTACACGAAGATACAGGATATTTCCTAACGTAACGGAAAGCGTACTCTTTATAATCAAAGACAACAAGAAATTTGTAAAGCCATTCCTCAAAGAACGCCAAGAAGCATTAGGACTGACTGCCAAGCAAATCAATGAAGCGTTGGGGGTTAAGTCTAATGGCGGTGGCATATGGAGTATTTACACCGGCAATAACGTATGTGAGCAATTTCCTACGAAGGAGCTCTGGAACAAACTTTCCCATGTACTATCCTTTGATTGTCCGTATGAAAAAGTCGCTCAGACATTCAATCCGCAAATAGGAGTTACTGACGTGCGGTCTGATATTAACTTTTATGAAGAAAAACATATCCATCCCACTCAAAAGCCGTTAAAGCTAATCCGTAGACTGATAAAAGCCAGCAGTAACGAAGGTGATATTGTCTTAGACCCGTTTCCGGGAGTGGGAACAACGCAGGTAGGCTGCATACAGACCAAGCGCAACTTCATCGGCTTTGAACTCAACAAGGAGTATTACGACAAGGCTTGCAAGCGCATTAAGCAGGAGCAAGCGCAGTCTACTCTTTTCTGACAACACAACCGACAATAACACAAAAAACAATACATGAATAACAACCGACACAGATACCGCAACAAAGCACCCTACTCCACCCTGTCTCCCGACGCAAGACATTGGACTCGCAAGGGCAGTTCGTGGAAACAGAAAGTTGGCTACGACACGGAAGACGAGGCATGGGAGTTTCTAAAGACACACCCGAAGCTCATTGAGCTTGGAATGACCGTCTACAAGTGTAATGTCTGCAATATGTACCACTGCGGACACAAGTATAACAATAAACAATCGAGAATGAAGAAGAAAGGAGATGAACGCAATGAACGTTATAAATGCAAGGACTGCGTAATGTTCGCGGATGAGGATGCAGACAGCGCACCCTACTGCCTCGCCAAAGACCTCTACACGTTCGTAATGGGCGAAGATGAGGCTTGTGAGGAGTTTATAAGGTGGAACGGTAAAAAATAATAAACAAAAACAAAATGGAAAGAGAGAAGATAGTAATAGAACTTTGCGGCGGCAGGATGCCCGAAAAGGCGCACGATGCCGACGCAGCGTATGATGTGTTTACCAAAGAGGATATAATAATCAAGGACTGGGAGCGCTACGTGATACCGCTCGGTTTTAAAATACAGCTTCCGAAACACCTTGCGGCGGTTATACAGCCAAGAAGCGGTATGTCCTCAAAAGGTATGTACGCACAAATACAGCGCTGCGACGGATCGATAGAAGAGACGCGCGTTGACGCTGATTCAAAGCTGGGCTTGATAGACAGCGGCTACACTGGCGAATTAAGAGCTATTTTAAAAACGTGCTGCGTAGAACACCTTGGCGTTAAAAGTGTTTGTGTACCAGCCGGCACGAAGATTGCACAGATGCGTATCGTGGAGATACCGAACACGGAACTTGTGAGTGGTGTCATTAAGAAAGAAGAAAACGACGACAAAGAAAATGGCGACAAGAAACGTGGTGACAACGGCTTTAATTCAACGGGAGTAAAATAATATGGCAAACAAGACATACATCGGCATAGACCCTGGCTCAAAGGGTTTCATAGCAGTAATGCACCCTGATGGCACGCGCGAGTATTGCGCCTTACAGGATTGTGACTATCACGACATTGCGATATTTCTGAAAAACATCAAGACGGTGTGTGAGGAAAATTGCGTATGCTGTATGGAGGAGATACACGCCATCTTCGGTTCGTCGGCAAAGTCCACATTCTCTTTCGGAGAAACGTTCGGAGTACTGCAAGGTCTGTTGATTGCGCTTGAGATACCATATCATCTTGTGCCTCCGAAGACTTGGCAGAAGGAGATATGGATAAACCAGGACAAGGTTGTCAAGAACAGCGGCGGAAAGAAGGGTACGGATAACAAAGCGACATCCATCAACGCCGCAAGACGATTGTTCCCGACCGAAGATTTTAGGCGTACAAGCAAGTGCAAGAGCGTAGACGATAACAAGTGCGATGCAACGCTGATATGCGAATACGGGCGAAGGAAATGCCTTTAAATCGAATTTAAACACATAAACGTATAAATATATGGCAAAAGTAGCAAGTAAAAAGACAGTTGACAACAACACAGGGTTGTTGAAAACAATCGTAGGTATTGACAGAAAGAAGGTTGTCTGCGCAGAGGATTTCGGTAGATTTATTGTAGTCCTTATGAAAGACGAGGCTATCTTTCACACGCACATCGGCTTGGAGGTACGCTGCAAGCGGTGGGTTACAAACTTAGAGGGTAAGGCAAACGACGCTTCGCTTTTCACGTGGCTTGCAAATCTCGTAGATATGAAGCACGAAACCAAAGGAAAGGAGAATCTGAAATTCCCCGAAACAGACGCAACCTACGCCGATATACTTGACAGTATGATAATTATGACAGAGGCGAACCTTTGCCATCCTACAACCGCTTTCGTTGATATGGACGAGGCTGTAAAGTTCGCAAACGAGCGTCTGAACTGGCTTTTAGCCAAATCTAAGGAACTTGAAGGCGCAATCAACGCTGTCGCAGAGGAGGAGTCCGAGGAGGACTTGAAGAATAACTTCGAGGACGGACAGGAAGCGATTGTTGCGGAGCAGGTCGCAAAAGAGTTCAAGAAAGCCGAGGCATAAGAAGATAACAAGATGGGAGGTAAACTATGGAAGAACAAAACATTCAAAACGAGCAGACGGAGCATAAGCTAAATCCGATACTCAACCTTACAGGGCGCGGACATTTCTTTGTGTATAACTTCGCTCGACTTCGAGATTGGCGAGTAGTACAAATGGCGGACGCACAGGGGGTAATAAGAGAAGGTATTTTCTTGCCTTTCTTACAGAACGGCATTACGGTGCATGATAGACGTGATAAGATTATTCAGTCTTTATATCCCGACGTGAATACGGCATCAAAATTGGGAGTCAAGACCTACTCGCCGTGCATTTCAAGAGTAGCGCACGAAAAGCTCGTCGAGCAGGGGTTGTTGCTTCCCGGTTATACGCCGTGGTCAGAGCCGTGTATGGGCTTCCGTGTGCGTGATTTTGGTTTTTGCGGTAAAAAGAAGTAAAAAAATATTATTATATGAAAAGAAAAGAAGTTGTGATGCATAAAATTGAAGATATGGTGTGTGACGCGGTGAGTTCTGTTATGCGCCAATACAAGCGTAGTGTTATCGGTACAGAGGAGCTTTATATTGGGAAGAAAAACATACCGCTTGCAAGAAGTATTGCTCGCAACTTCTGCTTTCACATAATGCACTTCTACTACGGATTTACATATCCAGTGATTGCACAGCGTGCCGGTATGACAGAGAAGAGTGTTATGCGGTGCGTCCGCAAATATCATCAGTACACGATGAGCGACCCTTTGTATATAGAAATTCGTAGTGTTGTTAAAAAGACAATCGGAAATGAGCAATAACGAGCTGTTAAACATGAAGCGCAAAGCCCTTATGTTGGGGTTGTGCGGAGAATACAAGAAAAAGTGGGATAGCTGCACCTCGAAGAAGGAGCTTATGGACTTGGTATTAGACTCCAACGGCGTTGAGTTTCTTGCAGACGCAATAACTTTCGGTTGGGGTTGTTCGCAGGAGTTTCTGCTGAATGAGTTTGCGGACTTCATCAACGGCAGGTATCAGCGCAAGAAAGACGGGTACACAAGTGAGCTTTATGTGTACCACAACGATATGGTAGTTTTGAGGAGCACGATTACGCTTATCGTTGGCGGAGAGGCGGATATTGTTATTCCGGACGACTTTATCGGCAATCTCTACATCTGTGGTGGCTCGCACACGATATTCGGCAGTGAACGAGGAGAGGTCAATCTGTATGCCTACGGAAGCGGACATATCGAAAAAGGGGGCGACGGTTCGCCAAAGATAAACAGAGAAGACATAAAGGCGAGTCAATGGCGCAAATAGCGATACTGAACAAATACCGCAACGAGTTGGGTCGGGCATACCGAAAATGTACGATAATAACACCCGTCACCACCGTGACGAGCTTGCCGCATCCAATATACTTCGGCAGGGCATTGCCGAATTGGAGAGTGACCGTAAGACTACATGCCGTCCTAAGACGGCGTAGCAGCCACGTTTGCATCCAAGAATTTAATTCCCTTTAGGGGTGAGAGTATGTCAAGAGAACTGATAGTGATGTAAATAAGATTTGGGGAAATATTACCCCACGATAAGACAAGAACAATATTAGCCACCATGCACAAAGGCGTGGCGGCTAATGGTATGACTATTGTGTTGAGTTTATTTGAGGTTTGATTATCTTTGCGTTCTGTAAACGACAAAGCCATGTATTGTGCATTTAATACCAATTTAACACAATTACAGGAGGTTGAAAACAACTCAACCTCCCGTAATCTTAGTTCATAAACACCTTTATGCCCTTACTGCCCTGCGAGTGGCCCGATTTTACGCAGCTTGATAACGTATCTCGAATATCAGTGAGCAGTGTTGTTTGTAAGCGCAACTCTACCAATACAGGGTTGTTGTTCGCGTCCTGCAAGACTGCACCGACCGATGCTCCGAGCCGTTCAATCAGTGTGTCGCGAATTATCCGCACATCAGCCTGTTGGGTAGCTAAATAATACCTCATAGAATCAAGCAGGCTCTCCAACGTCTGTGCAGTATTTTCGGTTACAGCTTGGATGCCCTGCTGCAAAGCGGAGAGGTTTGAGTTTAACCCTGGCTTGTAATCCATAGCATTCATGAGGCTTTTAAGGTTTTCGTCGAGCACTGGACCGACCTGCCCCCACATGTCTATTATCTTCTGCAATTCCGACTTGGTTACTTCGAGTCCTTTATTGCCTCCTTCGCTACCCTCTGACACGGCTTCATCCACCGCCTTGAGTATAGGTTCTATCATCTTGCCTACAAGTCGTGTAGTCGCCTGTTTGACGATGAGATTTTTGATGTATTCGTTAAACTTGTTATTGAGCGCATCAAGAGCGTCGCTACCCTCTCCGAACGCATCGACCCATGCTTGCGCAAACGCTTCGGCTGCCGATTTGTAGTTGGACTTGGAGCCAAAGCCTCCGAGTTGTTCCGTAAGGCTTTCTTCGGCTTCCTTAATAGCTTTTTCGTTTTCCTTGATCTGCTTTTGATATTCGGCAATTTTGTCTTTGTCTTTCTTTTTCTTGCTCGACTCTGCCTTTATCATCGCTTCGAGGTGGGCGTTCTGAGTCTTGAGGTTCTTTACCATTTCGTTGTTGTACTTCGCTAACATAGAAATGTCAAAGGCATCGTCCATCTCCTCCTTGAGGTCGTTGTATGCGTCCTGCAACTTTTCGATGGACTTCTGATGCTTCTCAATCTGTTTTTGGAGCTTCTTGTCTTTTGTACCCCATCCGAATATACCTCCGAGTGTCTTGCCGATACCGCCGAGCACGCCAACCGTGCCTTTGATGATAGAGAATGGCTTGGTTAAGTCTATCTCGCTCAATGACGAACCAATCTGACCGATACCACCGACAATCTCTTGTAGCTCATCGCCCATTTCTATGTTTAGACCCCAATCGTTAAGCGCTTCAAATGTGCCGTTGACAATATTCGCCACATCGCTGAAACCCTCTCCGATACTGCGTATCTTCTGACTAAGTGTCTTTTCCGCAACCTGTCCATCACGAATTTGCTCTGCAAGTATTTTTGAAATCTTGCCCTGCGCTTCCAGCTCTTCAAGTATAATGTCAAGCTTTCTCTTTTCAATGTCGTAGATGTCTTGCGCTTGCCCTGCCTCTTCTGAGTCTTCTCCGTGATTCTTTACCGCAGACTCATATTTTTGCTTTGCGAGTTCAACCTCCTTATTTTGGCTTATGCTTCTATCTTTAAGACTGTCTTCTTTTTCGGTAGACTTGATATAGTCCTTTTCCAGCTGATTACGCTTCGATGCAAATTTTACGTATTTTGCAATATCATTAGAAAGACCCTTGAAGTGGTTTCTATCTGCAAGCAGTTCGTCCACTTTCTCCATCTGCTGAACAATCTGTTTGAGTTGTTCCGGCGAGAGATTTTTCAGCTCGCCGCGCAGGGAGTTAAGTTTTTTGCGAATTGCCGTAAGAACACGCGAGGATGTCTGGTCGAGGTTTTCAAATATGGCGATATACATATCACTCTCCTTGAAGTCCTTCCATGTGTTTTCGTCTGTCTTCTTCTTGTATTGCGTATCAAGATTTGCCTGTAGCTGTTTTTTCAGGTCTTTGGTGAGATTCGGGTCGTTCTCCAATTTATAACGCTCCTCATAGTACCACTTATCCAGTTGCAACTGGTCTGAAAGCTGCTGCTTGTATGCCTTGATTAGCTCCTGCGTCTGCTCTACTTGGTCTTGATAAACTTGCTTGTCGAGCTTTTGTACTTGGTCGAGATACTGCTTGTAGATGTCGCTGTCGCCAAATCGCTCCTTGAGGACATTTGCCGTGTTGCTAATGCTCTTATTGTACTGATTGACAATATCCTCGCTCCATTTGTTGATGTCGCTACCATATTTGCTCTCGTAATCTTTGAAGATATACTTGTTAAACTCGTCATCAATGCTTTCGCGGATGTCCTCAAATGATGTGGTAATATCGCCGAACATGTTTTTGATGAGCGTGTCTGACAATCCTTCGCCTTTGAGTTTTTTGTATAGCTGCAACTGCGAGAACGAGTCTTCGATGTTGCGAGAAACATCATCTTTAAGCTTGTCGTATTCCGTTTTAGATATGTTCAAGTCGATGTCTGCTGCAATACGGAGTACATTGCCGCGCTTGCCGACCTCCTTGTACTGATTTCCGATTTCTCGAATACGTTTGGCAATAGACTTGTCGTCGGGGAGAATATCGTTGGCGTTGAAACCTACGTTCTGTGCCGCTTCTTTGAAATACTTGCGTGTTTTCGCCAAAGCAACCTCTCGCGACTCTGTCTTAATCAGGTCGTTGTACTTGGCGTTCATTTCTTTTAATAGAGAGATACGCTCCTGTAACATGTCGCGCTGCTCCTTTTGCACTTTCTTGCCTTCTTTCTCAAACGGATTGACGCCGAGAGCCAACGCCTCCTGTGTGGCGGCTTCTTTGTATTGCTTAAACATTTCTCGCAACGTAGAAACGTCTATCGTCTTGCCACTAACGCGAGGGTCATTAGGTCCAAATAGTGACCTGATTTCTTCAGAAACCTTGACCGTCTTGGTGTTTTTGGCGACGCCCTTAAAAATTCTCCTTTCGGCTTCTTTCCATGCTTTAGCTGCCTTTCCAGCCTTATCCCCTGCCTTAATAAAGTCCTCGACCGCACCATCATCGTCAATCTTTTTTACGACCAAATTAACGCCGTATTTCCTTTTGGCAAAGAAGTTGGCGATATAATCATCTACCCAGCTAACCTCCTCTTCTGTAGTTTTTTTATCCACGGAGATATTGATACCAAAGTGTCTGTATGCAAGTTCTCGCGAATACTGGTCCCAATCGTGCCTTGCGGCGGTTCGGTCTATTACTGCCTGTATCAGAACTTTGTCGCCCTTGTATTTCGTTTTCAAGTCGCCAAAGATGTTGTCAAATTCGCTTATTAGTTCATTACCGCTTTTTTGAATATCGAGAAATGCACTACTAAAACTGTCAAGATGACCATTCTTTAGCCAATCGGGTATACCCCCGTTTTCGTCAATAGCCGTGGAGTTTAACCGGTTGAGGACAATCACCATCCTCCGCCAGTATTCGAGGTTGGTTTCGCCGTCTTTCTGTCCGGCGCGAATTTCGTCAAAATACTTCTTGGTCTTATCGGTCGCCTTGTCGTAATTGCTGTTAACGAGAGCTATTGCCGTTTCCATCTGTGATGACATTGCCAAAGCGTCCACGACGGCATTTTTGTAGTCGCTCATATCGTCGTCAAGTCCGTCTGTGAACCATGTGTTCCAGTTGCCGTTCTTGGCGTACTTTCGCTCGATTACCTCGATGTCGTCCACAAAGCCCGTGTATTTTTTCTTTATCCGCTCAAAAGTCGCGTCAAGCTCGCTTTCGTTGAGCGCGTCAACGTTTATCTTAAAGACAAGTCCTTCCTTTGCGGCGAGGTCTATGAGCTTTTGCAGAGCCACGCGCCTGTCGTTGATATTTTGCTCAAGTTCACTTCCTGCAAGCTTTGAGTTTGCATCGCCGGCTGCTTTCGCGAGTTCGTTGTAAGAGCTTTCCATTGTTGCGATGGCGCCACGTGTCTTGATACTTTCTTCTTGCGCCTCTTTTACGGCTTTGTTGTAATCATTCCATTTTGAAATGACGGTAGTTACGACTTCAATAGCCGCAAAAACTCCCAATCCTGCCAATGATGATTTGGCGACCGCACCGAAGGACTTTAGCGCCTTGCCCATACTTCCGAAGGCGTTTACAAACAAAGCCTTGTATCGCGCGATACCACTACCACTTGCTTGTGAAAAAGCAATTCCCAAGGTAGAGTTCAAGAACAACGAACGCGCTTTGAGTGTAGCAAGGATAGTGATCAATGCCCGTCCTACGGCTGCGATGGCTTTCCAGTTGTTAAGTAGAGCTGTTGTAGCGCTAATCATTCCTTTGAAAGCACCTTCATTATCCTTGCCGATGCTGTTGAGCATCACATCAACAGCATCCTTCAAGTTGGAAATCTTACCTTGGAGAGTTTCTGCCTGTATCTCCTGCGTATTATAGAATATTCCACCCTTATCGGTCATGCGTTGGAATATTGCCTCAACATCCTCAAATGTAACCTTACGCTTGGAAATCATATCCACAATCTGCGCTGTTGTATATGCTTCGCCTTTAACTTCCTTAAAGTATTGTTGCAGCTCGCCGTACATATTAATACCAGCCTCCGTAAACTGACGAACCTCAGTACCGCGAAGGTATGCAGCAGCCTTGACTTGTCCGTAAGCAAGGATAAGTCTACTCATATCAACGCCAAGACCTGCTGAAACATCGGCAAGTCGCTTGGTTGTATCATAAAGTTTATCAGACTCAATTCGGTAAGCAGAAAGCTGTCGTGTATAATCCACCAAATCCTTGATTCGGAACGGAGATTTAACGGCAAGTTCCACCGTTTTGTTGAATATTTCATCCGCTTTCGGCTTGTTCTGCAAGATTGCTTCAAGCGAACGCTGTGACAACTCAAACTGGCCTCGCACCGCAGCTATCTGCTCTACGAAACCTTGCACGGTATTAATAGAGAACGCAAACGCCATGCGCTGCGCCCAACGCGAAATATAGCTCGACATATATGATGTCTGTTCGGAGAGATTGCGCGAACTAACACCTGCTTCTTTGAGGTTTTGAGTGTGCCGTGCGATTGCTGCGTTCAGCGTCTCAAGTTTCTGCTTATAGTCTGCATCCGTCTGTGACAGCTTCATACGGGCTTCTTTCAGATACTCAATCGCACGCGCCTGTCGGTTAAGCGTGTTAGCAGCTGCGGAGAAATCGAGCGCACCTTTGTACGATGTGTTCTGTTCGTAGTTCTGTTCTTGATACTTTTTACTTCTGTCAGAGTAGGTTTTTCTTTGCTTGGCGTTAAACGATGCTTCTGCACTCGACATTTTATCGAGAGCTTTCTGAAACGCAATAATGCGTTCCTCGCACATCTGCTGTTGATATTTCAGCTCGTCCTGGAGTATTTTCTTGCGCTTGATTAGGGAGTCTTGGTCCGTCTTGGTAAGGTTGTAGCTTGTATCTTTCAATATGCTTTCAATCCCGCCAATTTCTTTTTTGAGTTCTGCGATATTCATACCACTTGCACCTTTGGTGGCTTCCTGTAATCTCTGAAACGCAAATACTGCCTGCATGATACTACTTGTGCCTGCACCTTTCATATTTGAAAGTTGTGCAACCATCTGCTGTATATTCTGCGAAGCCTGCGTAATATTGCCATTCATACTGCCTGCGCTTGCTCCAATGTTGCTCAGGCCGCTGCTTGCGCTTGTTGCTGAGGTGTTTATTGTATTGAGCTTTGCTATCACCTTGTCTAATGCGTCAAGAAACGGCTGTGTACCCACCGCCATACCATTAAAGGACTTCGTAACTCCTGCTGCGGTGTTTTTCGCGGTACTCTGTATGTCTTTCAGTTTCTGGTCCGCCTCCTTTATGGCATCAAGAGCGCTTTTCGGTATTGATAGCGCTGCGCCTAAAGCTGAATTGCCCATAATTAATTCGTAGTTTTAGAGTTTATAAAATAGGTATTCCGAGGTCATTGAGATTTTTTAGGTCTTCCACTCCGTTGATTACCTTTGCGTTTTGTAGGCTTCCGTTCTGCTTCTCATTGTCGGATAGGTATTCGATATGCGTGAAGTCCATTGATGCAAGTCGGACTTGTGGAACGGTCATTTGCCATTTATATTCTTCCTGCGAGCACCATGTGTTGGCACGTAAAAAATCTATCATCTGCCCATACTCCGTTCTTGCAGGCACAATTCTGCTGCTTGTGTCTTTCTCGTCAGAGCCTGGTTGCGGACGGTCTGAATCACATTGGTACTCGCGAAGAAAAAATCCACATCAAGAAGATTTAGAATCTCAACGAGTAGTGTCGCCCAGTCCTTGATGTCGTAATCTCCCCATAGGAGCTGGTCGTAGACTTGCTGGTATTCGTCAGAGTTAATGCGGTCTTTGTCGTTCAGTAGCGCGAGCGTGATAACTTTTGCCACGGAAGGCAGATTAACCGCAAACTCCTTAATAACATCACCCATAGACAGATTTTCGCCTTTTACTATCTTGCAGGCTTCTTCCGCAATCATCCACTGGGTGCCAGGCTTTAGGGCTTTAATCTCCCATTCAGTGCCTTGCAGCCTTACAATGGTCGGCGTGTCATTCATAATCTGCGCAAGTCGCTCCATAGCCACATCAGACAAGGGTGTACTGGGGGTTACTCTTTTTGCATCCTCTTCGGCCTGTTTCCTCGCTTTTGTTGGGTCTTTTTTTATCCTGTGAACCTTTCCCATGTTGTTCTTGTTTTTACTTTCTGATTACTTTGACAACTCCATTATATTTTGCCGCTAAAGCTCGTAGTTTCTGAACGGACATAGATATTACTCTATATGACCTCTTGAGATTACCGCTTCCATCTTCCAATACCTTGGCGTATGGCATGGCTGCTACTATCGCTAAATCTATCGCGCCACTGGGCTTGTAGTCCTTCTTGAGATAGTCGCTTATTGCATCTCTGCCTTTTATCTTTTCTCCATACCAATTCTTGCCTTCAGTTGCTTTTGGTGTTACAGAGAGGAAGCCGGATTTGGCAAGTTTTCCGTTGAGGTATATGCCATATCCGTAAGAGTCGTACAGATTGTATGAACGATGTGTGTATGTGATTTCTTGAATACACTCGTTCATTACACTTTCCGCATCTTTCTCCAATTCTAAAAGAATTGCGTTGATGGCTTGTTTGTATAATGAGTCTGCCATAAGTCTTAAAACTAAAAATGGGGCGAACGGCACTAAAGCCGCCGCCCCATGAAGATATAATCGAGAGTTACAAAGAATCTACTTACGAGCCTGTCGGCATGGTGTAGTTCTCGTCAAGATAGTACGGTGTCTTGATTGTCTTCTGACTGCCGCTTTGGCCAATCTTGAGCGCAGCAAGCTGTGCTGTACCAGCAAAGGCAATCTTGCCGATGCTTGTATTAAGCGACTCCATAGTTACCTTCGAGTTGAGCTGTACCTTCGGTACAACAACCGCCTTGGTGCCGAACACAACATCAACCTTTGCGTACTTTGCCTTGTATGCAGCAGGAGCGTACACCTTTTTGGTCGTTTCGTCGTAGGTGAAGTCGCACAAAGCAACCAAAAGGTCTTTCTGTGTGTCCGCAACCTCCGCTGCAAGCTGATACTTGCCGCTTGTTACGACTGAAAGAATCGGCGCGTCGGAAGTCTCGCGTTCAATGTCGCTTGTACTGTTGTCGTCCTGTGCGATACTTGTAGTATCGCGGATAACATCATCAAGAACGTAAGAATCGCCCTCTGGAATATCGTCTATCTCTTTGCCGTTGAACAGGGTTACAACGATTGCGTCAGGCTTAACGAGCTTCAGTGCGCCTGCGCCGGTATTTGTTACTTTAGCCATATTCTTGTGTTTTTAAACGTTAATCTGATTTTTTTGTGCTGAAATTATTTTACTGTAACCAAAACGGAGATCATATCGAAATGAAACTGACGGTTTGTGTCATAGCCGCTATCGCGGTAAAGCTCCTGAATAACATAATCCTCGCTGTTGGCTTCGTCTATAATCATATCCAGGATACCCTCCATTTTGTCGAGAGTCTTTACGTTCTTTCGGCGCAACGCGCCTTTCGGCCTTGCGTACAGGTAGATATTGACGTATCCGAGAGAGTAGCCACCGTAGTCGCGCTGCTGTCCGATGTCAACATTTACAAAGTCTTCCCAATCCTTGTTTGTGGTGGGCGGCAATTCTCCGATGAAGATATTGTCAGACAAGCCCTTATTAGAAAGGAGCATCGAAAAGAAGTTTTCAATGCGAGACAGCCTTCTTTGTGTCTTTTGCGCCATAATCTATTTGTTAAATGTCAGTTCCTTTTATATAAGCTACGCATCCATGAAGCTTTGTCGGTTCGATACCTATAACCATTCCGTCAACCTCAAGGCCGCAAATATCGCCACGAAAGCGTATGCCGATTTTCAGACCTTTAGGGAGCTTATCTTCGCCGTTTTCGTTTGTCGGCATCGGGAAATAGATGTTGTAACCCATAGAGACGACGCCTGAATTAAACAACTTGTCCGTTTTCTGTATGTCACACTTTGTTTTGTGAATGATAACTTCCTTGTCGTTGTCCTCCGCAAGCAGGTTGCCGTCAGAAGGAATTACATGTTCTCTTAGGTAGAACACGCCATCGTATTCGTATTCTATCATCCGGCTTCTATCGGTGTACATAGCTTAGTCCGTTTCTGAAACCCATTTTATCTCCCCACCGGAAGCATTGAGCGCTTCAAGCTTGGCGTCTTCGGAGTACTTTGTATATAGTCTGCGAAGCTCCGTCTTGATAGTCTCTAATGCTTGCGATGTAATGGTCTGTGCTCCCACCGTCAGAGTGTAAGAACCATGCTGACTTGTGGAAGATGCCGTTTGGTATGGTCCGAACACGATGGTTTCGAGTAACGCAGCCTTGCATCTGTCACGGTCCTCCTCCGTAAGGTCCGCATAGGTTTCAACATGACAAACTCCGCACTCAAAAGCCACGCGGTTAAGAACAGCCTTGTCAAAGACAAAACTTGTCAAACCGCTTAGGTATTCGATTATGTCAAACTTCAATACTGCCATTTTAAAGAGAAGTGGATTTGGTTATTGTAATACCATGATAACTAATCGCCTGCGTTTGCAGTATTGACAATTACATGGTTTGTGAAAGAGAGAAGTGCTGGTGTTGCAGACATCATCACATCGGTATGCCACTCCTGCAAGCGGCCGTTGTCGGTGGTGGTGTTCATTGCTGTAACCAGTCCGTTGAGCATAGTTGCGAAAGTTGTGTCGATGCTCTTCGCGCCATACTTGGTGTACATTTCACGCTCAAGGACGTTGGCGTACTTGAACTCGAACATATCGCCTGCCGGTCGGAGAACCGCGATGCTGTCTGCCCATCCCTGTACCATAGTGTCGGTTGTGCGTGTCTTGTTGCGCTCCTTCTCAGCGACAATCTCAATCGGCGAGATGCCCTGAATGTCAGTGAACGACTGCAAGAATTTCTCGTTGGTGATAGGCATACCATCGACATAGGCGATATAATTTGCCTTGCACCAAGAGGCGTAAAGGTCGCGAACCTCTTGATTCTGCAAGAAGGTGTTGACGTACATATTCTTTGTCATTCTCCACGTGAGAGCTCCAGAGTAGCCGCCTCGCTTGTCGCGGTAGTTATCCTCAATCTTGCGCATCTGCGTAAGAATCTTACAAGCAGAGTCTGTCCAAGTCTTTGTGCCGGCATTAACGAAATTCTCGGCAGGAATACGCGCATCGTGAAGCTTTGCATAGATACCTGCGCCCAAGCCCTTGTAGTCAGCCTTACCCTTGGTGGCCAACTGAGCTCCAATCTGATTAAGGGTAGACTTAGCCGAGTTCAAACCACGGAGAAGTACCTTCTCAACCCAGTTGGCAATAATTCTGTCTGTGTTGCCGAGCTGTGCATAAATACGCTCCTTGTAGGCACGCTGTGCCGCTGTCTCGGTCCAACCGCGAGCTATAAAGTCGGGGATAGAAGCTACATACTCCTCTGCGCCTTCTGCGTCCATCTGATGACTCTCGCCAAGTGGGGCGCGAAGGTCCATAAGTGGAGCTGCCTCCAATTTGCTCGATTCAATGCGGAATGTAGCAGAACCATCATCTGCGGTCGGCGTAGGAGCATCTGCGATACGACCCTGAGACAAGGCCCAGCCCAAATCGAGATTGAGGACAGGCGTATTATCTACGAGCGACTGGAACAGCTCGCTACCATTGTCGCGCGAACGAAACAGAGCTGCCCAATCGGAGTTGTTGAAATCAAATCTCATAGTTGCTAATAGTTTTGTGTGTTAAACATGATGTTTATTAGAGGTTAAACCAAGTCTTGACGCGACTCTTGTTGAGGGCGAGAACGGCAGGTGGCAGCTTGCCGACAGCCAAAAGGTCGATAATGGTGTCCTGCTGTGCTAATGCCGGAGTAAACATGTATCTCGCGCCATCGTAATCTTCGTCAGATGTGCTCGGGTCATACAGGAAGTCCATGTCCTTGTCTGCATAGGAGTTGGGGTTTGTCACCATTGGAAGCATGTTGACTCCCGTCCCTGCTGCTTCGACAAGAATGTCGCCCTTCTTAACTGCCACACCGAGAGCCTCCGAGAGTGTAAGAATCCACACATCCACACCTGTGTCTGTTGACTTCTCTACGCGTGTGACCGAAACAGCCTTAGCCTTGGTTGTGAAGTCTTTCTGACCTACCATGATGTTATCGCCGACAAACGGAATATGACGATAGCCGTCGCGAACAATCTTAATGGTTACGTCAGAATTTAAAGCATCTTTTGCCGCCTCGTAGAACTTTAGGATTTTCACCTCTGCGCCGTGGGTACCGTCGAGGTTTGGCGTGTACTCGCAGAAATCACCAGCATAGATTTTCGCACGACCAGGGAATGGGTTTTTTACGATACCGCCCGAGGTTGGATAGCTAAGTGCGCCCTTGTTGCTATTGACAATTTTCACAAAGACGTTTCTATAGCCGCCGATATTGCCGTGCGCCTGCACGAGAGTACGGCCCATAAATACCGCACCGCCGTTAGCCTGTCTTGAAAAAAAGTTATCCATAAAACTTACCTTAAAAAATTAATGAATTGAAACACTACTTCTGAGGAGTAATCCCACCGAGCGCCTTGTTCACGCCCTTCCATCTCTCTGCACTAATGCCGCCATTGTTATTGCTGCCGCTATTACCAGGTGTATTGCGACCTCCGCTGTTTGCATGAGAGAGGTTGTAGAAGTCGAGTGCATCGGCTGTTTCCGCCTCAATGTCCGTGCCCTTGGAGATTGACAGCTTCTTCAAGTAGGCATTAATCCACTTGTCGTCGCTAATTCCTTTCTCCTTGAACTTATCAAGAAGTTCACCGCGCTTCACAGATGTTAGTCTCGCAGCTTCAGCCTCCGCCTCCTTTCTCTCCAAAGCTTCAAGACGCTCAAGCAACTTCTTTTCTACTTCAGAAGAGCTGTTGTTGTCAGGATTTGGAGCGTCATTTGACTTTGGTTTTGGTTCGGGGTGGTCTTCTTTCCACTTTTTGATAAAGTCCGCATTGTCCTTTTCGTAGTTTCCGTTAAGGGAAACATACTGAGGAAGAATTTTGCTGACCAAATCGCTAATCTCCGTTTCTTCGCTAACCAAAAGGTCGTAGTGGGAGTCACTCAAACTCTTGATTGTCTTCTCGCTGATGGAAAGGTGTTTTCCGTTTGCAGTGAGTTTTGCTTTTAGGGCATCTAAAAGCTGTTCTTTTGTAAACTTCATGTGTTTTGTGTTTTATTGTTTGAAACAAAATTAGCTTTATATTACATGAAGCACAAATAATTACAAATGTGTATTTGATACGTGTCAAATAAGGCTTACTAAAATGCTGTATCTAAGCGAATTAAAGTATTACTTTTGTGATATGAGTAGCGAGGATAAGGATATAATAATAAAACCACAAAAAGGCTTTCAGGAGTCTTTTGTGACCGCAAACGTAGATGTTTGTTTCGGCGGTGGAATCTTGGCAGCCGGCAAAGCCGAGACATTAGACAGTCAGATCGTTACGCCGTTTGGACTTAGAAGACTTCGTGACATTAAGGTTGGAGATATAATCTCGAACCCAGACACAGGAGGTCAAGAGCGCGTTATCCTGTTACATCCAATAGAGATATGTCCTTACTACAGAGTTACGTTTGTAGATGGAACGCACGTTGACTGTTCGGAGGGGCACTTATGGAAAGTTTGCGTGGCCGGAAAGAAAACAAAAAGGCACACCAAAGATGGAGTTCGTGACGATTGGCGGATTTGGACCGCAAAGATGATATACGATTTCTTTGAGAAAGAGAAAAGCGGAAGGATGGCGGCTTGGGGTTTGAGTATACCTCTATGTGAGCCTATATCTTTTACAAGACCCGTTACTCCGACAACACCAAGACCACTCCCTGCGTATGTTCTTGGAGCATTACTTGGTGATGGATGCGTAAGCAACACATCTTTATCTGAAGCAAGATGTGTCGGGTTAACGTCTGTCGATGATTATATTGCCGAGCGTTTCGCTTCGTATGGGGTCGATATGTCTCATTGGGGTTATAAGAAAGGTACAAAGTGTAAGGCATACAGAATATACGATAACAGGATAAAGGAGGCAGTAAAGGTTCTAAAGATTGACGGACATACCGCTAAGACGAAATTTATCCCGCAAGCATATAAGTTTGCAACAATCGCAGAACGGAAAGAGTTGCTACAGGGATTGATAGACACAGACGGTCACGTTGATACAGAAGGGCATATCACGTACACCACTATAAGCAAACAGCTTGCAGAGGATGTGGCTTTTGTTGTTCGCTCTCTCGGAGGACTTGCTTCTATATCAAAAAAGAAGACAGGGTACAGGGATAAGGATGGAGTATTTCACAAATACAACCTTGCATACAATGTATCGATTTCAACAAGGTTTAACGATGAGATTGTCTCCCTTCCTCGTAAAAAGGAAAGAACAAAGCCGATTGGTTACTCCAATGGCAAGAAATATTATTTTGAGAAATCTATTGAGAAGATAGAATTTCTTGGAAGAAAGAAAGGAAGATGTATTACCGTTGACAATCCAAGTGGACTATATGCCACAAACGATTTTACGGTTACACACAACTCATTTGCCCTGGTTCTCGCTATGGCGGAGCCTTTAATGACAGACCCCGACTTTCGCGCGATGATTTCGCGTCGTAGCCTTGGTAATCAGAAGGCAGGAGGCGGCTTCGTAGAGAAGTTTAAACAGATATTCGGCGCAGACTATATAAAGGTAAAGGAAAGTGATAGTCCTCGTATATCATTCCCGAACGGCACCTTCTGTGACCTTACCTATCTTGACGACTCGAACATGGATAAACTTCGAGAGCGTGCAAAAGGTTGGGAGTATGATATGATTGCAATCGACGAGCTTACAGAGATGTCGTGGGAGGCTTTCTCGTATGTAATAACACGAAACCGAGGACAAAGCAAAACTTTCACAGGTAAGTTCTTTGCCACCATGAACCCGAAAAGAAGCCACTGGATAAGAATATTCATAGACTGGTATATCGGGATTGACGGCAAAATTATTCCAGAAAGAGACGGCAAGGTTAGATATTTCTACGTCAATGGCGCATCTGTAAAGGATGTGGTATGGGGAGACTCTAAAAAGGAGGTGTACCTAAAATGCAAGATAGATATAGACCGAAAACTGGCTGCTATTGGTGGCAATTTCAGTTACAAGGACATTATCAAGAGTTTTGTGTTTTATCAAGGTAGACTCAGCGAGAATAAGGGTTTGCTTAATGGAAACGCCGGGTACATCGGCTCTATTGCGGCGAGTGGCGGCAAAATGGCACAAGCTCTTGTTGAAGGAAACTGGAATGTAGACCCTGAGGAAGAAGAGGATTTGCCGATTAGCGGCATCAATGCGCGCAGAGTTTTTACTAACGACCCTGCCTTAACGGGAGAAAAGTGGATAACGATTGACCTTGCTGACTACGGTACGGACAATATGCTTATGATAGCGTGGAATGGTTTTCATATAGTAGATATAGAGATACATCCACACTCAACTCCGAGACAGAACGCCGAGTTTGCTCGTCAGTTTGCAATAAAACACGATATTGCCGAAAGCCACATCATATATGACGCAACGGCAGGTAGGTATTTTAATGACTATATACCCGATGCTAACCCGTACATGAGTAGCGCAAAGCCGATAGGTATATACTACCCCACTGCCATGACGCTAAAAGATTTGTGTTATCTCAGACTTTGTAGGATGATTAATGCCGGCGAGTTGACGATGGAAGACGCAGTTGCGGAAAAGACTTATACGCACCAAAACCTCAAATACAAGGTAACTATACAAAATGAGTTTTTAGAGGAGTGCGCCGTAGTTAGGTTTGAGAAAATGCCGAACGGTAAGCGTAAGTTGATGAGCAAGAAAGAGATGAATCGTAACCTTGGAAAAGGTCGGTCGATGGACTTACTTGATCCGTGCGCTATGAGATTTCTGCCCTGCGTAAACTACGAGTACGGCAGGGAAATACAAGAAAGCCTTGCACTTGTGGCTGTGGCAACGGCAGAATACAAAGAAGAGCGCCATAAGAACCCGTTCGCACAAAGCATATACGACGAAACATTGTGGGGATAAATGATAGGATATGATTAAAACAGACGATATAAAAATAATACTTGACTCCGTACGAGGAGATTGGTCTAAGGTGACAGCAGAAGATGTTGCCTTTGCCGCACTTTGCGATACGTTTGAGGACAAGAATTTTGCATACCGTATTGCTTACGGCAAGAAAGGTGACGGAGATGCTCTTTACGAAACACCGCGCTTTAAGAAGATGCTTGTAGCCTTAGAGCCATTCGGCGTAGGAGCAGTGAACGTCACGGCTATAACTAAAGAACAAAACAAAAATGACCTTATAAAGTTGTTGGAGCGAGTTCAGATGCTTGGCGAAAGCAAGGCGATAGATATAAAAGACGCATTGAAAATGGAAGGTGACCTTCGCGTAAAACTTAACGATAAGTTTGAAATGGAGGAGACGCAGAAACAGAAGCGTATAATCATCGTACCGAGTAGGCATGATATTGTTTGTCCCCACACAAATAGAGAATGTAACTTTTGGCCATCCAAGGCAGCGTGCATGAAACATTACCAACTTAAAGAAGTAAAAGAAAATGAGCAGACGTAGAGAAGATATAATTTCAGATTTCCTGGCACATCCCGAAAAGATGTTGTTCAAGAAGCCGTTTTTACGCGGTTGCGACACGCCTTCGATAAATGATAGTCGTGACGGAAAGACCGTATACACGAACAGCCGCATGGAGGCAAAATTACCAAACGTTAAAATGACGGTTGTAAGCCAGGGGCGATTTGCTAAAGAACTTGATCCGAACTGTCATAGCGTAATCTTTGACGAGAATCTTCCAAGCATCTGCGTCAAGCAACAGGGCAAGAACGGAGGATATGTTGAAATTGATTTTAAAAAATTCGGCATTGCACTACAGGCACGAATAGTGGAGAAATGCGCCCTTTCTCTTTGTGGCAACAAACGTGTCTTTGTGCTTCACGATAGTAACCCGAGTGAAACCCTGAAAAAGAATTTCGCGGATTTGAAGTGGCATTGGGAGAATAGCAACCAGGACGGCGTGGAGATGCGCGCTGTTGTGACGCAGTTGAGTTATGGCGATGCCGGCCTGCTGACATATATGAACGAAAATAACGAGGTTAGAAGTCGATTGTTCTCGTATGTAGATGGTTATCAAATAATCACGCATAGAGATGATAATGGAGAACCTCTGCTTGATTGTGTATATTATCAGACAGAGGACGGCTCAAGACATATTGACGCTTACGATAATACATATCACTACCACTTTACCGATGAGGTTGTTGTGGATGTGACAGCAGGAAACGTCTCCGACACAACGGAAACGGGCGAGTGGCGCATGGCGTATTCGGAGAAACATGGCTTCTCTGAAAGTCCACTAACCACGAAGCGCGGTGATGTAGCGTGGAATAAGGTGCAGAATCTGATTGAACTATTCGAGATAATCTTCAACCTGTTTGCTGTAATCCAAAAACGCCACGGTTGGGGTATTCTCTACATCAAAGGACGTTTCAATGAAACAGCGAAGAAAATTGCAGGCTCAATCATCCTCAATGACACTACGCTTGACGGCAAGGGTTCTGCGGAGTTTAAGGCGCCTCCTTCTCCACAGGGTATGATTGAGTTTATGCAAACAATTCTTGACCAGATACAGATTGGCTGCGGTGTGACATTTATTCTTCCAAAAGATGTAAGGTCAAGTGGAGATATTAGCGGACTCGCGATTCAGATGACGCGATCATTGGATATAGAGCGCACGGCAAACGCTGTTATCGAGTGGCAGAACTTTGTGAGCAAACACGTTCGTCTGTTTAAGGAGGGTCTTGCAAAACAGCTTGTGGCGAACGGCGAGAACCCAAATGCTATTACTGAATTTGCAAAAATGAAAGTAAGTGCATCGTTTAAGCCTTGGCAGCCATTTGACGAAGCGGCATGGAATCAGATGCTTTGTACGCTAAAGGGTGCAGGATTAATTTCAACAAAGACCGGCATTGAGAAGAATACGGTATCAACACCCGACGAAGAAATACGACTTGATAATGAGAACGAATCGGCAAACGGAAGCGTAGGGGAATAATATGGAAATAAACATATAATAAGATGAAAGCGGAAGCATTATACATAAAGATAGACAAGACGACGAAAAACGGAGTTACGGAGACACACTTGTTTCCATCTGACACGGATTTTGCCTGTATCAAGAGCTACACAAACAGCCGCAATCGTGAAGGTGGAGCTCCGTTTATTTCTGCGTCATTCTATTTCTCACGTCCTCTCGATAAAGAGTGGACTCGCGAAGAGTATGTAGAGTTTGACGGTGAGAGATATTATGCAACATCTATTCCGTCTTCAAGCAAAGATAGCACATCGGGATTATACAAACATGAGGCTTCTTTTATTTCCAAAAGAGAGGTCTTAGATAATACTTTGTTTTTTGATGTTGTATCGCAGGGCCCTAACGACACAAACGGGGGCGACAAGTACCGCTCCAATCAAACGAAATTTTCGTTTGGCGGCGACATCAACGAGTTCGTTGGCCGTATAAACGACAGTATGGCTTACTGTGGACTTTATGATAAAAACGGAGTAAATGGCTATTGCATTGTGGTAGACGAAGGTTATGGTACGGATGAAATAAAAGAATTATCCTTTGAGTCGCGATATCTATCAGCGGTTATCCAACTCATTAAAACAACATTTGAGCTTGATTATTACTGGGTTGGAAAGGTGTGCCACGTGGGCAGTGTACAGCACGACTTGAGTACAAGCGGAAATTATGGAAGTCGGTACGTCCTGCAATACGGCAGTGATGCAGCTTTAATGTCTATACAGCGCAACAACACTAACAACAAAGCGATAGATGTGATTACCGGGTGTGGTTCGTCTGACAATATACCGTATTACTATCCGAATACCGATGAATACGGAAAAGCCGTATTCAATGTGGAAAATATCGACAAGGACAAAGTGTCCGTTGTGTTATCGAAATATTGGCGAATTGTTGGCACTGAAGACAAGAAGAAACTTACATTGTACAAAGGCAAAGAAGGCGGTGTATATAAAGGTGAAATTCTTACATCAGAACTCTCGTACACAGGAGGATATTCGTTAACTATTGGGAGCGATAAGTGTTCTATTATTACCCACTACCAAATAAGAATACTCGCCAAAAAGGGAATGACCATTGATCTGACCAGTGCTGGAGTTGGTTTCGCTTATAACGATTGGGCCAACGAATATCACAAAGGACTTGTTTACGATTCCAAGGAGGTTGTCCGTGATTTTTATCTACTAGATAACGTAAACACAAATAGCGAAGAGAAAAATATCTCTAAAGGGCAGACAGTCGGAACAGCTTGTATGTACGAGTTTAAAGAAGACGGCGATTATACGCTACATTTGGATTTTTTATACTCTTACAAAAGCAAAAGCTGGAAGGACTCGCAGGGCGTGTATCACCAAGCAGACAGGTCGTATTTCGATATGTCTGCGCTTGGCTCTGTAAAGTTTTCATACGCCCCCACATCCGAATATATATGGGTTTACGACGGAGATAAAAGCGTATCTTACGACAAATGCGGAATAGAGATAGAAGGTTTGTCAAGCGCCACCGCAATATTGTTTGAATACAACTTTACTAAAGATAAAAAGGGGAATTACACCTTTGCCCAAATAACAAGAAGTGATACGACAAAGGCAGTGTCCGTCATGGTAACAGGTCGCACATGGATATATCCGTCCGCAAACCTCATGCCGTCTATTTACAGAAAAAGCGGAGGAGCAGAGCGTTTTTACTATGCGACCAACTCCCCGAGCGACGACCAAAGGGAGATTTACACAATACCTGACACGGATGCTCTGTACCATTTCAGCAACCCATACAAGAGCGGAAATCCTCATCAAGGATATGTGACATTTGATGATATAAAGCCGACTATCAGAGGAATACGTAACGATTTAATTCAGTCGGACGGTCTCGGTCAGCTTTTCGGTGAAATTGCAGATGTGGCATTTGATAAGACTGATAGCGACGCGAAAGATGAGAATGGCAATTTTCTACATCCATACTTCTATATTAAACTTCATAAGTTTAGTGGAGAGTTCGGCTTTGACTTGTTTAAACATGCTCTTGAAAGCGAAACCGGGAAGATAGAGATGATTGAGTGTCACGGATGCCCTGCGTGCTCTTTCCCGATAATGTGCTACTGGGATAAGACAAACAATATCTGTTACAATCCGGTAAGCGTCGATGAAAACGGCAATCTAAAAGCCGTTAGAGAAGATTATCAGGACTACATAATGCAGGAAAGTGACATCAAGTCCGACACGCTTAATCAAAATTCTCAAACGAAAGAGATTTGGATTGCGGTCCAAAAGGAGACTTCTACGCTCGGCGTTGTTATGCCTAATGCGTCGGCTGGCTTCAAACCAAAGTCGGGTGATAAGTTCGTTATAACCGGTATAAAAGCGCCGTCGGTGCTGATAACGGCAGCAGAGAGACGACTTGACGAGGTTCTTGTTAAATACATGAGCGAGAACAACGAAGATAAGTTCAGCTATTCCGTTAAATTCTCGCGTATATTCCTACAGGAGAACCCCGACTTTGCCGCGATGCTCAATGAGAACGCAAAGCTCACAATAAAATACAACAACGAGCTTGTAGACGCTTTTGTAAGCAACTACCAGGTAAAGATTGACGATAATGTACTTGTAAGCGCGGAGGTAGAACTCGTTAATTCCCTCGAAGCAGGGCAAAGCGACATCAAACAGATAATTCAGTCTGTAGAAGGAGAAGCCGTGAGGGGACTGGGCAATATTTCAACCGGCGGTAATAGTTTTAATGCGTCTGTTGCGGATAAAATGTATCTCTCTAAGGTAAAAAGAGATACAGCGCAAGAACTTATAAACTTTGAAAAAGGACTGACGTTCGGCAATGGTACGCATCGGATAACTCCTGAAGGTGTGGCGATATTTAAAGAACTTGTTTCCCAAATCTTCAAGTCTGGCGCAAATGGCTCTGGTTTCAAGCTCGGCAATTATTCCGACAGCGAGGACAGCTACTTGGAGGTAGACCGCCTGCTTGTGCGTAAGGCTGCCGAGTTCGTGAAGCTCGTAATTAGAGAGCTGCAAAGTGTCGGCGGCGAGATAGTCCTGTCGCCTGCGTCGATGAAGATTAGCAAGGTGCAATTCCTGAGAGCGGGCACGGTTCTGCCAAAAATTGCGATCTTGCAATACGACGTTTACCGCTGTTCGTTCCTGACTAAGCGAGGTGACGAGGAGATAACGAACCCGTTTGTCGTAAACGACCTTGTGCGCTGTCAGACGTTCAATATCAAGGAGGGTACGACGGCGAACGCGAAAAACAAATACTACTGGCGCAAAGTGGTGCGGATAGGTACGGACTACATCGACATCCTCGCTTTGTCGGGAGGCAACTACGGCGATTCGCAGCCCGAAGTGGGTGACGAACTTGTGCAGATGGGTAATACAACCGATGTGGCGCGCCAGTCGGTGCTCTACCTCTCGGCTTACGGCTCTGACTCTCCGTCAATCAAGCTGTACAAGGGTGTGAACGACTATACGCTTGACGGCAAGGAGATATTCGTGGTGTCACGCGACGAGATATATGCGCTTGCGTCAATGTTCAAGCTAAAGGTGAAGGACGGCGATACAACAAAGGAAATGACGCTTGCGGAGATTGTAGCGAACGTTGACGGACTGAGTTCTACAGTAGCTGCGAACAAGACGAAGACCGACGGGCAGATAAGCAAGATAAACACTACTCTAGCGCAGAACGCAGAGAGTATCACTTCGCTTGCACAGAAGCAGACGAAGACCGACGGACAGATAGCGCAGGTGTACTCGCAAATCTCGCAGACCGCTACACAAATCTCTCTGAAGATGGGCTACGCTCTCGCCGAGCGACGCAACCTGCTTACAGGCTCTGCTTTCCGCAAACAAGGCTTAGGCCCTGACTTGGTGCGAGCTAAAATATACTGCACATCGTCACACGAAGGAGCTAATGTAGTATTCCTGCCCGACGCGAAAGCTGCTGGCCCTATATGGCGAAGTGGCGGTATAGGCTTGGGTAATATACATGTCGAGAAGGGCAAAACGTACACCATATCATTTTGGGCACGAGCTAAGTCTGTTAGTGTGAATGTATTAGCCGAAGCAACATGGAAAGGTTCAGCCGCAGACAAAACTGACCCTGCGGGTTATACAGGCCCGAATGGTAGAGCTAATTTAGGTGTAGATGAAGTCACTCCGAGTGAGGGATGGCATTTATATCAGCGCACATTCAGCGTTGCAAAGGATGCCCCTTACGAGTGGATTTCTGTAAGCTGCTTCAAAACTGATTCCTCCACCGCAAGCCAGCAGGCGTATATCGCCCACCCTATACTCATTGAGGGCACAGCGGAGGATTTTGTATGTTGGAGTGCTTCGCCCAAAGATTACAACTACATCGGTGGCAATCTTCTCGACAACACGCGCACGTTCGCCAAAGCCGGCAATCTGATGCGCTTGGATGCGTCAGTGGTCACTAACGAGTCGTACAACAACGGATGCTCGGTAATATATGTCAACGCTGCTTCCCGATACATTGAGATGGCGCAGTGGAGCGTGAATACCATTATCAAAAAAGATGAGGACTATATATTCTCCTTTATGGCAAAAGGTAGTGGCAGCATCAACGCATTCATGTGGAGTGGTTCTAATCTAAGCATATTCGCCGAGGACAGCGAGCACGATACAACAACGAGCAACACAGACGGCGTGCGTCGCTTCTATCTCACAAGCGAGTGGAAGCGTTATTGGGTACACTGGCGTTCGGAGGGCACTGGCATACCTAACTATGTCCTCATCCGTTGTTTGCAAGGCAGTACGGCGTGGGTAACGATGCCGAAGTTGGAGGTCGGAGCAACTCCTACCGACTGGATAGAAGGCAAGAGTGGTTTTGTCGAGGACAGTGGTATTGCAGCTAAACTACTGCGCACTGGCATTGACATCGAGAACGGCAAGATAACGGCAACTGCGGACAAGTTCGAGATACGCAATAATAGCGGCGAGACAACCGCGAGCGTGAACGAAGGCGGCTTGCTGGAGGTCGGCGCAGGTCTCTTCTCTGGATTGATACGTAAGAAGAAGACTATTATTACCCCCGACAAGTTGGAAGGCTACACAGAAGGAAACCCGATCTATGGATATATCCGACTAAACTTTGTAAAGACGGGTTGCTTTGTTGAGCTTTCGGGCGACATCGGCAAAAAGACAGGAGGAAACTACCCGGTAATAGTTCCGCCATTCTATAATCCGAACGTAAGCGGTGCCAGCCTTGGTGTGACAAGCGAAGAAGCGGCGACGTATCTCGGACAGGCATTCATTATAAGAAACAATACAAGTCCGGCGATAACAATCGATATCGTTGGCTATACATCGCTCGTTGGAGGTAGAAACACAGCTTACCCCTACTGGCTTGAAAGCGGATGGATGGCAGTCCTTACCTGCGAAGTTGTGTATGTCTCAAGCGCCAATACGTATGCTATTGTATGGAATGGATATAACGTACCATTTTCATCTCCAATAGCGCACAGCGACGAAGGAGGAGAAGCGGTTGCGGACGAAGGAGCAGAACCTACTGCTGATGACCCGGCAACAACAGAAGAAGAACAACCAAAAGAATAAGATATGAAGAAAATAGTTAGAGGTGACGACTTTACCCTGCGCATACCAGTGCGCAAGATAGTGAACGGCGAGCAGGTGGCTTTTCCGCTGCCTGCCTGCACGGACATCGTGGTTAACATCGTGAACCAGTATCGGCGTGTAGCTCTGAGCTACACTATCGACACGACGGAGGACAATATCATCAATGCACGTGTAGAAGGTGACGCCGTATCGGTTGGTACATACGCTCTCGAAGTGCGAGGTAAGATTTTCGGCAACGACTGGCGCAGCAAGGAGTACGAGCAGTTCAGCATCGTAGACAACAACGCTTCGGGCGACACAGCGTTCAACGGCGAACTTATCGAGGGCGAGGACAGCGTAGAGATGAACACGGCGCTTGTTATCCTGCCTCCGACGGCAGAACTGACGCAGCTCTTAACCGATGCTAACACGGCGCTCGAAACGGCAAAGCAGACGGACGCAACACTCAAGGCTAACGAGAGCGAGCGTATCTCCGCGGAGCAGCAGCGAGCGTCGGCAGAAGTCTCACGCGTGTCAGCAGAAAGCAGACGCAGCGAGAGTGAGGGTGTTCGCCATGCAGCGGAAGTCGAGCGCGTGAGTAACGAGGATGCGCGAAAGACAGCCGAGGCGCAGCGTGCCAATGCCGAGAGCGAGCGTATCGAAGCTGAAAAGACACGCACGGCAAATGAAACCGCTCGTGTCGCAGCGGAAAAGCAGAGGGCAACAACCTTTGTGGAGCTTTCAGCAAACGTTGATGCTGCTGTCAGCAAGGCGAACACTGCGGCAAGTGCGGCAAGTGCGGCTACCGACAAGGCAAACGCAGAGGAAGGTAAGCGTGCCGAAGCCGAAAGTCTGCGTGCCGAAGCGGAAGCTGCACGCAAGCGTGAAGAAGGCATTCGTCAGGAGACCGAAACCGAGCGCATACGCAAGGAAACATCGAGAGAAGCTGCGGAGGCAACACGGCAGACAGCGGAGACAGAACGAGTGAAGGCTGAGAACAGTCGTACCGAAGCCGAGAACACACGCACAGAAACGGAAACTGCGCGCAAACACGAGGAAAGTGTTCGCCAAGAGAATGAAATTGCACGCGTTCGCCAAGAAAACGAAAGAACAGAAGCCGAAAACGCACGCCGGGCGGCAGAAACATCCCGAGTAGAAGCAGAAGACTCTCGAAACAACATCTTTTCCAGCACCAAGCAAAACTGCGATGCGGCTGCACGGGAAGCGCGTTTGTCTGCGCAGATAGCAACGACCGCGGCGCAAGAGGCACATTCGGCTGCACAGGAGGTAACGACTGCTATAATAGGTGCGGAAAGAGTGAACGCAAAGATAGAAAAGGGCGTTCTCACCGTTACCGACCGCAACGGCTCCGAGAAGAGCGTCGATGTGGGTGACGTAGCAGAAGAAGTGACGGTACACGTCACATCTTCGGTGGCGAGCATTAATCCCGCAGGCATCAAGATTAACGTGTTTATCAATAACGGCAAGACGCCTCAGACATACATTACTGACAACGACGGCACAACGACATTTAGCATTGCAAAGGGCAACTACTATCAGATTACCTTCACAGAGTACGGCAATGCGCAGCCCATTGCCCCAGTCGGCTTCACCGCCGTGCTTGCGACGCGCAACATTGACGTGGAATACAAACCGTATGACGAGGAGAGCATGGAGAATGTAGTGGTGACGGTAACGAAGTATACCGACGGCACGGGCGCTGCGTACGAGGGCGTGCCAGTAGTGGTGACGGTAGACCACAAGAATACTACCTACAATGCTGACGCAAAGGGTCAGGTGTCGCTGTATGTGCCCTACGGCAAGGAGTTTACTGTCAACGTCGAGAATCAGGACGGCTACAGCGTGAGTCTTAACCGCAATACTCGTACATACACGGCGAGTGTGCCGCAGCGTCTTATCGACTACAAGATGTATCAGTTCCGCGCTGGCATATTTATCGTCGATAACAACCTCAATGAATACTACCTCGAGGAGTGGCAGGCGGCTGGCAAGACCGCAGACGAAGCGGTGGCTATCAAGGTAGAGCGGACGCTAACCTCACGCTGAACCGAGGCACGTTTATGATAAGAATATCCGACATGCTGGCTCCTACGGCACTCCCGAAGAAGTCATGGTGTACGCAGAATTTGCAGTTCGACAGCATCGCGCTTAACGGCAACAATACGAAGGACGCGAACTACTACAACGGCGAGTCGTCGTCGTTTCTCGTGCGCCAGGAGGCTGTAGAGCGCAGCCTTAGCGTGCCTGCCTTCGACTACGCCTATGAGCAGATATTCAACATCGCAGGACATGAGTTGCACGGCTTCCTGATGTCTGTCGGACAGGACTATGTGCATATAGCAAATATAGGCATCATCAAGCAGGTGCTCACGGCGCTTCACGGAGAGGAGGTGGCTACTGCATACTACAACTTTGTGATGAAACAGAACCGCTGGACTTCTACGCAGAACAATGCTACGAACGCGTGGTACTACAGTAGTAGTGCGAACAACCTCAGCAAGTCGTTCTCGTACTACGTTCTGCCAGTATTCGCTTGTTAATCTCTTTATCTCTTTTAATCTTTATCTCTCCGCGAGCAAGGCGAGCGTCAAGCGGCACGCAAGCGGAGTCAGGTTTACGGGCGTAATGATACGACCATATCGCATGCTGCCAAGTAGCAGAACAACGGAGCATCTGTTTAGCGTGATAGACGAGTTCGGAGAATGTGCGAAGCCGTCCGCCGAAGATTTGGCAAGATATGCCAATCGCATAAACAGCCTGCTGGGGCTGATAGCGTACCGCACGTCGTACAACATAAGACGTAGGACATGGTACATGATGCCGCACAAGGAGATGGTGTACTGTGTGAATATGAAGAAGATTAAAATCAAAAATAAATACAAACTTAAAAAGTAAAGACATGGCAAAAATCTATTTCGTCAGCACACTGATACCTGCTGACAAGTTTAAGAAAAAGTATGAGCTTGGCGGCATTACGATATGCCATATCGGTGAGACGCTCGACGAGAAATCAGGCGCCTACAAATGCTGGGAGTGTACCGTGCCGACGGCTACGTTTAGCGAAGATTTGGTAAAGTCCGAGTTCGATGCGTTCGGCAAGGAGATGCAAGCGTTTGCACTCCAGACAGCCAAGCAGTTGAAGATAGCAGAGATTGACGCTTACGACAAATCTTCTGCCGTGAACGGCTTTGTGCCCAACGGCGCGGTGGTGTGGCTCGACAAGGCGACTCGTGTCGGACTGATGAACTCCACGAGCATCACGAAGGCTATGGGACAGCCGACAACGACGCTGTGGCTTGGCGAGAGCAAGATGGAGGTGTCCTGCGACACGGCGATACAGCTACTTTCGGCGCTGGAGATGTACGCTCTGGAGTGCTTTAACGTGACAGCCGCACACAAGAAGGCAGTGAGCGAGTTGACGAGCATCGAGGAAGTAGAGAAGTACGACATCACGGCAGGCTACCCTGCACAGCTTAGAATGGAGGTGTAACATGGCGGCTCTACCTATTATTATGCTCATCGTTCTTGCGCTGTATGTTTTCAGCTGCTGTGTGACAAAACGAGTGCCGACCATGCTATCTGAGGTGTACTACCTTGCGGATAAAGACTGGCTCTTCCCTGCGCTCATGGCTACGCTCGGAGCATCGTTCCTGCCGCTCATGCTCTCAAAGGGCGGCTTGGAGTGCATGGCTTTTCTTACCTGCGTGGGCATCATCTTTGTCGGAGCTGCTCCTGCGTACCTCAATGAGGGCGAACGCACAATACACAAGCGCGGAGCTATCACGGCGGCAATAGCAAGCGTGGCATGGGCGTGCAGCATCAACGCTCTGCCTACTGTTTCGTTCGCTGTGCTCGCTGCTGTGCTCTGCATCTGGAAGCGTGCGTACTGGCTGTTCATCGTCGAGTGCTGCGCAATACTTAACATCGTAACAACATTATTCATTTAAATCTATAAATATGGAAATCAAGGTAAAACGAATAGCAAGGAAGGAGGCGTACACCATAGGCAAGATGTACGTTGACGGCGCATACGTCTGCGACACGCTCGAAGACAAGGACAGAGGACTGACCTCTAATATGTCGGTTGCGCAGATATGCGGAGTGAAGATTAAGGGCGAAACCGCCATACCTACGGGCAGATACCTCGTAGATATGAAGACGGTATCTCCGAGGTTCGGAGGTCGGGCGCGGTACCAGTTCTGCAAAGGCAGACTGCCGCGACTGTGCAATACGCCCGGATACCAAGGCGTGCTTGTTCACTGCGGTAACACGGCGAAGGATACGGATGGCTGCATCCTTGTCGGTGAGAATAAGGAGAAGGGCAAGGTGCTGAACTCAACGGCAACGTTCCGTAAGGTGTACGCGAAGCTGAAAGCGGCTGACGAGAGAGGAGAGCAGATTTGGATAACTATTGAATAACACGAAAACATAATATAAAATGACAGGAAACATCACAACAAGTACAGGCAAGGCTTTCGTGGCCGGCACAATGAGCGCAGAAGCGCTTACCGCTTTGTTCGATTTACGTTGGATGCTCGTTCTTATCGTCGTTCTTATCGTCGCCGACTTTTGGTTCGGTGTGTCGGAGAGTCTAAAAAATCACGAACACTTCCGCTTTTCGCGAGCTGGGCGCAGAACGTGCAATAAGGCGGTGGACTACATTACATACCTCATACTCGGCTCTGTGCTCGGCTTGGCTATCTTTGAACCGCTCGGCTGGGCTAACCACGTCACAACCGCGGCTATCGGCTTGGGCTTCGCGTGCATCTGGGAGGTAGATAGTATCGTCGGACACGTTTGCGTACTGCATGGCATAAAAAACATATTCTCCGTGAAACGCCTTATCATCGCACTCATCAAGAGAAAGAACGCAGACATCGGCGAGGCGGTGGAAGAAGCAATGGATGACACTAAAAAGTAAATGCGTATGGATATAAGAGAAATATTAATGCTGCTGAACTGCATCGTATTGGGAGCGACAACACTCTTTATTTTCTACAAGGCAGCGCAGCTCGATGTGGTCGATGAAAGCTACGACGAGAATAAGCGAAACCGACAAGGCGCTATCGGTTGGTTTATCGCATCTATATTCGTAGGAGCGCTCGCGCTGCCTGTAATGGTACTGCGAGAGGTGTATCAATGGAAGCGGTATAAGCTGCCAGGCATTGAATGGGATGATATATGTCGCTACGGCTTCACTATCATCATTGGCTCTATGCTGCACTTGCTCCTGCTTGTTATGACAAGCTGCACGACTCCGAAGCCTGTTGTGCTTGAACGGGTAATCAACAAGACGGACACGTTGTATAAGACCAACTATATAGCCGATACGTTCCGCGTACACGATTCTATTTATGTCGAGAGCTATGCTATTGGTGATACAATATACAAGACAAAGAACGTGTACAAATGGCGTGACAGAGTGAGCGTGAAGACGGACACGATATACAAGTCTATCCTACGATCGGACTCGATACCAGTGCCAGTGCCTGTTGAGCATAAGGCGACATGGTGGGAGCGCACGCAGATGTTCGTAGGCAAGATAGCGGTCGGAGCAGTGGTACTATGTTTAATCTCACTGCTGCTTTGGCTGATACACAGAAAAAGATAATATGTAGATTGGTTGGTTGTTAGTTTTTTTAGTTTAAGGTGATTTGTTTTCAGGAGCCTTGCCAGTCCGTGATGGATAGGCAAGGAGTTTAAATAAACATAAATATAAGTGTCGGTGCATACAACTTTGAAAATAAATAACTAACTTGCAACGCAAAAAGTAATCAGTGTTAAGTTAAACAAAAAAATCACTATGAACGAGGAAGATAAAAGGATGTTTCTTGCTCTTGTGAAGGGTAAGGACGTATCGGAGATTATATCTTTGCTGGCGGAGTCCGGCAATCAGTATTCACGCAGAATACTGCGGTTCTTCCGTTGGTTCTGCAAGTGGGTTCCGTTTTTCATAATGCTGACGCACATGTACGGAATATTCGACTTTAGTCGCAATCCAAAGGAGATGTTTGAGGTACACAAGGCGAACTGAGCGTGCTATGCGTTTATATACATCATGGTCTATATACTGCCAATGGTTATTATTCTCGCGTCACGCTTCTTTTGGCTGTGCTGGAAGTATCGCATACCGTTCTTCTACTTCTTCGGTGTAAATTCGATACACCTTGTCTACTGGAGTTGGTACACAACAAACGATATGGTGATGGCGCACTTTGCAATCATGGCGTTCACGTTGTTGCTGTATATATCTACGGAGCTATTGACTGGTTCTGTAGTAAGTCGCGCCTCGGCAGAAAGATGTTCAGTTAAACAGAAATGCTATGAGAAAGATTTTCGGCTACAAGATGCTCGGCACGTTGTTGCAATCGCTTGCCAATTCGTGCTTTAAGGCAGACGAGCAGCAGCGCAACGGCGAAAAAGTAACAGCTTGCGGTATGAGCGACGATGACATAGAAACGCTCTGCCAGGACATACTTCCAAATATGCTAAACCCGATGATGAGCGCAGAGGAAGTGAAGGACAGGCTCTGTGTAAGCGATGCAACACTCAATAGAATGGTAAAGCGCGGCGAGATACCGAACGGCGAGTGCAAGAAGCGCGGACACACACGATACTGGAAGAAGTGGGACATCCTCCACTTTTTAAAACAGAAGAGAGGCAAGTAAAGAGGCTTCTCTTTTTTTTGTTTCCATTTCTTTCCAATTCTTTAAACACTGGAAAGAATATTTTACAATGTGATAGTACCGACTATCACCTTATATATCTGATTATCAGCTCAATACAAAATCTTTGAGCGTGTTATGGCATTATCCGTCGAACTCGTTAACTTTGCGGTGTAACGTTACGAAATAGTGTTTAGTCAACTAAGGTAAAATTTTTAAAAAAGATTGTATTATGTCTGAGTCAAAAACTTATGTATTCGGCAATGAAGGTGGCGGACAGAGCGGCATGATGAGTTTGCTCGCTCCCCTGCTTCAGCAGAGAGGTCTTGACCCTAATCTTCTCCTTGCCATGAACAAGAACGGCAATGGTTGGGGTGACGGCTTTATGTGGGTAATTTTCCTTTTCTTCCTCATGGGTTGGGGCGGTAATGGTTGGGGTGGTTTCGGCAATGGTCGCGCAGGCGGTATTGCTAATGAAATCAACAACGACTACGGTCGCTCGCTCCTTATGGACGCTATCGGCGGCAACAGAAACGCTCTGAGCAACCTTGCTACACAGCTTAACTGCACCGAAGGTCAGATACAGGCGGCTATCTCGGCTCTTACCTCGCAAGTCCAGGGTGTGGGCAATCAGGTCGGCATGAGCAGTATGCAAGTTATCAACGCTCTCCAGCAAGGCAACATGCAGATTGCACAGCAGCTCGCATCTTGCTGCTGCGAGAACAGACTTGCCACATGTCAGCAGACCAATACCTTGCAGAACGCCATCAACGGCGTTGCGACAAATCAGGAACGCGGTTTCTCAAGTCTTGCCTTTGAGACACAAAGACAGACATGTGACCTCGGCACTACTATCAAGAACAGCACACAGCAGATTCTTGACGGACAGCGTGCCGCAGAGCTTCGAGAGATGCAGGACAAGTTAGACCATCTGCGCGAGGAGAACTCAACGTTCAAGTCATCGGCTATGACAAGTCAGATTGTAGGTCAGGCGGTCGCTCCTATCAATGCGGTGTTGGCAGGCTTGCAGCAAGAGGTTGCAGGTATCAAGTGTAAGATGCCCGAGACGGCGACTGTACCTTACCAGCCGTTCGTTGCTGTTCCGAACTGCGTAGCAGCTCAATACGGACTTTACGGACCGAATGGAGCTAACGGCTTTTGGGGCTAACCATCTAACTGGAGGAACGACTATGATTTGGGGTTATCCTTTTTCATGGGTCAACAGAAGAGGGTCGGCGGCTATCGGTTCTACTGGCGTGACGGTAGGTGCAAACGGTGTGGTATTCTCATTTAAGAACCGCGCCTTCTTGAACGCCAACTACAGAGGTACGGTATTCGTAAATCTGAGACAGGCGATACCGACGGGCACAACGACCACGCTGCCGATACTCTTTGAGACCAACGGCGTAACGCAGGCTGTCACCAAGTTCGGAGGTGCGGCTCTTACGGTTGCCGACGTAGCCGGAACTGGCGTATATCAGCTCTGGTTCGAGAGAGATACTAACACCCTTCAGCTAATGACGGGTATTGTTTAACAACTAAATTGCGAATTGTATTATGTTCAGTGGACTAAGAACAAACAGCATATTCTATGTGCTTGAAAAAGGCGAAGAGCCGACATTGAAAATCGGACAGGTGGTAAGCGTAAGTAATCCGCAGCCGAAGTTTCCGACCTATCAACCAGGGCAGTTTTCTGCGCAGCCTATGGAAACGGTTGTGGATGTGAAAGTAAAGCTGCCCGACGGTGAAGCAGAGTTCAAGCAACTGTCTTCAAACGGACAGATTGCCAACTCGGGCGACGTGGTAGTAAGCGAAAGTCGCGAAGCGATGATTGCCGAAGTGGAAGCGATGTTACGACACTCGCAGGAGGTGCTTGCAAGCAAGGACTACCACGAAAAGGTGGTGTGCAACTGCGAGAAGATAATGTGTGTTCTTAATCCTCAGATTGCCAAAGACAAGGAGCAGGAGCAGAAAATATCTCAGCTCGAAACCAAGGTCTGCGGCATGGAGGGTACTTTGTCAAACATAGAAAGCATGTTGCAAAAGGCACTGAAAAAGTCAAACAGCAATAACTAAAATGCAAGAGCTATGTACATGATAGAAATCACAGAGAACAAGATGGGTGAGCTTGTCGAGAACGTGGAAAAATGCTTGCGCTATGGCGGCAAGGCAATGGCGTGTCTTGACAGCTTGCAGCGTGGCGAAGGTCGATACGGTGAGCGTTCACCTATGCCCGACTACCGCGACGATTGGCGATACGAGAACGAACGCCGTGAACGCGATATGTACGATGATGACGACGATGGTCGCTACGGAGAACGACGCGGTGGTTATCGCGGTCGCAGACGCTACTAAGTAATTAACCCGACTGGTGGGGAGGTTCGCTTCCCTGCCAGTCTTTTAAAACCTAAAGATTATGGGAAGATGTAAGATGCCTTTGGATATGTACGACTTGAAACCCGAAGGAATGATAGCATATTTAAGATACAACGGCTATCACTTCAACAAGAAGATGTGTGAGTGGGCTGTCAAGCAAATGCGGACGATTAGTCCTGCTACTGGCAAGGAAGAACGTTTGGAGATGCTACCGAAAGAGAAGGTCGAGGAGATGTTGCAAACGAACGGCTTGCAGCTTGAAAACCTCGTCGGCTACGACCATGTATATGTAGCCAATATGTGCAAGGCAGACTTCTGGGGCAAGTCAATAAAGGACGAGCAACAAATGGCGCAGTATGTAAAAGATATGGTTGATGATACAGACCAGAAGGACGGCTTCATCTTCAACCGCTTCTATGCCGACTGCTGTCACAACGGTATGCCTATACCTTGGGAGGACTTGTTATGATTAGGCGTGACATAAGGCTCGACAAGTACGACTGGGATGTGCGTTGCTTTATCGGATATGACAGCGGCGACGCGGTGCATCTCTGTAGCGAGCTTATGACTATTGGGTGTAGCAGCGAAGCGACAAGCAAAGCCTACCGTCACTTCATAAGCGGTGGTGAAAGCAGAGGACTCACCTACTCCAACGTTAAGGACAAGGTGAGTATTGTGACTATAGGACACTCAGAAGAAGAAAGCGAGATGGTGAATACAATCGGTCACGAACTGCTGCACGTTACCGCACACATCTGCGAAGCGTACGATATTGATATGAGCGGTGAGCAGGCTTGCTATATCATGGGAGAACTATGCGAACGGATATTCAAAAAACTAACATAAATTTAGCGGTATGAAAACAATACAGAAAAATACGCTTGCAGAAAAGCTGTTTTGGTTTTACAGAATTGGTATTAGGGCGATACCGATTTTTCTTATGGTTTCACACTGGTTCGGCGTACATTGGTTTCACCATAACGCAGCGCCAATAGGTTTAGATCTGAATGAGAACGCCGTTTTGGTTGTGTCACTATATATACTTGCGTATGTTGTGCTGCCCGCCGTTTTGCTGCCGGCGAGTTTTCTTTTCAAATTCGGATGGGTGTGGCGAATACCGTTCCTGTATCTTGCAGGAGTTATTCTGATAAGGCTTGGGCACGGCACGCTGTGCATTTCAGAAACGACACGGATTGCGGACTACACGCTGATTATTCTTACAATGCTGCTGTACGGTCGGGCATTTACGTTGCAAGACAAATGACAAAAACCGCGCACGGACAACAAGATTTTACTCCTGCTGCCCGTGCGCGGTTGGTATTAACCTATTCTCCGTAATCCTCTGGCTTATATTCGGGGTTCACCTGTAACGCATACTCTCCTGCGCGGTCATAGATACCCTCGTTCGAGATTTTCGTTACTATATTCTTCGCCGCTTGAACGCTATCCGCATCATCGTTGATGTCAATGTCGGGCATTCCTGGTATCGCGTTTATGACGGACCGCATGGCGTTGTTCCAGTTGCGTTGAAGCTCCAGTGCGTTGCCGTCACTGAACATCGGTCGCAAGTCCTTGCCGATTTTCTTTTGGATGTTATCAAACAAGTTCTTAAATAGGTTTACCGCAATATCTATCAACACCATTGCTGCCTCCATACGGGCGATTATCTTGCTTTTCGGCACCTTATTCTTCAAGAAGTAGTTGTCGATGCAGTAATAGAGCGTTGTGACGAGCGGTTTCAGTTCTGCTTCCGACGCATCGGATAGGTCAAGCCAAAGCTGATAGCGGTCGGCGAGGACAAAGCGCATCTTTGCATCCCATGTGTTGTATGCGGCAAGAGCCTTGTTGATGCTTTGCTTTATATGCTGACGGTACAGCTTCTTGTCCTCTTCAATTGCGTTGTAAGCGTCTATCATCGCCGTTTGGGCAATATTGTATGCAGAACCCATTGTGATGTAATACAGCGAACAATAGCGGTCTATACTCATTAGCAATTTCTTCTTCTGTCCTACGCTTGGCGCAATAATATACGCCCTTCTCGGAGTACGGCTTATTAACTGACTTGTGCTCATATTTATATTTTGTTTAAGATTTGCAAATCGTGCGCTTCGCCCATCACGCCGACAACGGGCATTCCGCAAGCGTCCGCCACACGGCGTTCCGTTTCACAGCCTTTTGAGCAACGCCATCGGTTCGGCACAACAATGCCGTCGCAGCCGAGGAGCAGGCGTAAGTCCTCTTTCATGTGTTGCGTGTACGGCGCAGAGTCAGACATAGGCTTAGCCATGGGATTGACTGCCTTGTAGCCGAGAATTGTCAGTTCGTTCTCGATCCGTGCGAAGAATTTGTGTCGCTCGTTGATATTATATCCAGTAATCGGTGATGATATGTATATTTTCTTTTTGCTCATTTTATTTATCAGATTAAAATATTCTCATTGTTCTTTGATTTTTACTTAATGTTTCTGGTTAAAAAGTGGCGAATTGGTCGAAAAATACGCCTTGCGTTGCTTTTTGCCGATACTTATTGTTAACATAAAGGGCAGGAAAGCTTTTCCCTGCCAAATATCTAGCGAGTAGCTAATCGTATCAGAAAAGGACCGATACCCCCCCCATAGTTTGCGCAGTCTTTTCGCCACCTTGTAGCTTCTGTTTTTCCGTATAGGGCGGATTCCCTTTTTAAACTCCTTCTTTACTTTTCTAATCTTCATTTTCTTTCTTTTTATAGTCCAAACAGCCTTCTTCCATCGTCGGCATGATACAGAAGCCGCCATTCTTAGCATCCTCAATAAATTCTTCTGACGCATGAAACGAGTTGAACATTTGGGCGTTGTGATGCTTCAAGCATAGATTTATGCGAACCTCTTTTTCGTATTCGTATTCGTACTCTGTCAGCGGATTAAACCCTGTTCTTGTAATAGTCGTAGTTTGCCCCGTTTCTCTGTACCACTTGCACGAATAGCAAGCAGCGATATTGCAAGGAGATTTGTAGCAATACTTTTCCTCATGTTTTATACAACCTCTTTCCGTGAGAAACAGCCTTCCGCAGTGCGAACAGCGGTATGCGTCTACTTTAATCATTCTCCACCTCCTTTTTAATTGCTTCGAGCTGCTGTATGATGTTGTCTATCGTCTTGCCGCTGTGATCAAGGGCAATTTCTTTCAGCACAGCAATCTGTGCCGTCAGTCTGATGTAATCTATCTGTTTCATTGTTGCTTGTTTTATTATATTTTCCGTGTTTCTCGTTTTAAGAGTTTCAAGAGCTGTATAGTTTCGCGTATTGACCTGCTGGTGCCACAGTCAAACCCTGCGTCTTTCAGTTTCTTTGTGTGCTGAATCTCTTCTTGTGTCATTGTTATTTGTTTTCGAGTTTGTGTTCCTCGTTCCATTCTTCCTGAAAGTCTGCAAGTTTTCTGATGATACCCGTAAAAACGCTAAAGCTTATAGGGTCTGTCATTGTTGGTTCTGTAATAATGACGCGGCTCTCATCGTCAGATACACGAACCCTAAATGTTATCTTTAAGTCTTGCATATTAGCCTCCTTTCTGTTTATCATGGATATTGCCGATAATTTCTACATCGCCTTTGAAATCGTTTATAACAACTCCGTATAAAGACCACGACTCTTCATATTCGGGCGAAAAGTATATCACATCATAGCAGTAGCCGCGCACACCGTCCACTATATAGCCAATAGGCTCTCCGTTGTGCGCAATAATATCTCCGCCGTATATCTCCTTGCCGCTCTTGTCCTTCAGCCCTGTGTACTGCCCGACCGTATCGGGGTCTACCTGCGCCATGTTGCATCCGTTGCCGTTGCTTATATACACGCCGTCTACGAGGTGGAGTAAGTCTCCATACACCCATTCGCCATTGTCGAGACGCTTGCCTTTGAATTTGATTTCTTTGTTCATAATGTCCACCGCCTACTTTAATATTTGAAAAAATCAGCCATTGTAAGTCGTTTTAAAGTTATCGTAAATCTCCAAGTCGTTCCACCATTCTTCTCTGCCGAGTTCGACGTGTTCGTTTTCGGGCATCTTATGCTTCGCAACCGCCTTTATCCACTCGTTTGGAACAAACGCATTGAACGATTGCAAGCCGCTGCTTTTCTTCGTCTTGCCGACTACCTTGCCGTCAATGTAGAGATAAAGCGGATGATATTCGCCTTCAAAGCGGTAGCAGAGAGTTTGGAGTCGCTTGTGCTCTATCTCGCTGTAAAATGTCACCTTGTAGCGGTTTTCTCTATGCAAAACAGCGAGTGCGTGCATGAAGTCCTCGTAACCAAAGCGCGTGTTCTTCTTGCCGTTCAGCTCGTAGAAGTAGCGCTCGAAGATGTCGCGTCGCATATAGAACCATAGATAGTCCATATCGTCGTCTGACATCTGCGGAATTGACTTATATACAATCTCCTGCCAAACGTGCTGTCGGAGGTGCGAACCTCTTGCGAAGCCCTCAACCGCGAATAGAAAATCGTGTCTGCCTAAAGAAAGATTTATCATGCTTAGAATTTTTCTCTTATTTTCTGATATTGCCTGACAAATGTCTTTTCCGTTACCCATTTGCTGTATTGTGTGCGGTAGTGACGCCTGGGCTTGCCTGAAACAAGCCCTGCTGCGTCACGAGGAGTGTTCACGCTCATGTATATCTTCGGCACGATGTCCGTTGATACATACGATGTAATACACTCATCCGCATAAGCGATATGCCCTGTTTCGCGGAACTTGATATCTGCAAGCGAGAAGTCTTGTGCCATGTTAGCTATGTTAAAAGGGTTTGTCTGTACCAAGTAGGTGTTCATTGCCTTCGTATGCGATACATACTTTATAACACTCACCTACGCAACAGTACGGAAGTGAACTATCATCTTTCACATCGTAATATAAAAAGTAATCAGCTTTCCATTTGTCATCACAACTATCTCTTACCAGTACCTTCTGGAACGGCTCGAACGGACACACGGGTTTAGAAACCTTAACAGGATCAACTTGCAACGTTTCAGGGTTGTACTTGCCGCCGTAATACTTCTCTGCTGCTGCAATGAACAACGCTTTTTGTCAACAACTGATATATACTCGCATTTGCCGAACAGCGGCGAATACAGCTTTGTGCCTTTTGGCATATCGCGGAGTATTTCCGCAATGTTAATCTTATTCTCCATTTTCTTCCTCCGTTTTCTCTGTGTTATACTCTGTTTCGTAAGCCTGTATTAATGCCTGCTGCTTACCGATGATTATTAGAGCTTCTTTGTAGTTCTTTAGTAGGCTATTGCATATCGAACTTCTGCCAAGGAAGTACCATGCTCCCCCAAAACAGATAAGATTAATGATTGTTAATACTACTGCTACCATGTTATTAGACTTTAGACTTGTTAATGTTGTAAATAGTTGTTACTATTGGCATAAGAGTCAAACCACCAAGGCAGGCGTCGCTGTTAGGATTGTCCTTGAAGTTGTACGATATTCTACCACCGAAGCGCATTATCGTGACTTCAATCTCTCTGCCTTTGTACTTACTGTTGAGTTCTACAACTTTGCTTTTAAGTTGTTCAAAAAGCACTTCGGGAGTAAACTCATCTCCAAAAACGAACTCTGCGTTTTTAAAGAACTCTAAATAATCTGCGAGTTTCACTGTTTTCTTGTTGTGAATGCTACAGCTCGGGCGTTCGCAGTAAAATCTTTCTTCTGTCATATTGTTGTATTGTTAGTTTCTTAGTAAGTGCGCCTTCACCACCTTGTGAACCAGGTGTGGCTGCGCTTTATTAAACTCTTCCACAAACCAACGTTCGTATTCGTCTTGAAAACGTGGTCTGCGGAGTTTTCCAATCGGGGGGGTAAGATGTCTGCGACAATCTTCTTCCCATTATCCAGCGTCAGTATAGCTTTCATAACTTGCCAGTTTTAAATCCAAGTTCCTTCGCTATCGCAAGGAAATCGGAGAGCTTGTCGGGCGATACGCTGGTCTGCTTGCCTTGCGAACAGACAACATCATCTTCAACCTTGAAGTAGATATTGCCATCCATGTTGATGTAGTAAATCTCGCTTTCCATATTACTTCACCTCCATATTGATTAAGTCGTTAAAATCTTCTTCCGACTTGCAGTCGTAGCAGTAAGACAGCGTGCCGTCAGCATCCTTTGTAAGCATCATTATGCTGTTCGTGTCGTTCAGCAAGTCAAACAGCATATCTACTCGGGAGGAACAATTTACGTTGTCGTTGTTTTCAAGCCAACGTCCGCCAAGGAGAAAACTTGTTGTGCGGAAAACCTCTTGTTTGCTTGTATCCTCGTCAAAAAAGATATGCACGCCCTGGCGTCCTCTTATGATAGCCCACGCCTCGCGCAGCCTACTGACAAATGTCTTGATTGCTTTCTTCATATCTGTTGTTATATGTTAAAGTTAATTTCCTCAGCAGGAACCATTTTAAACGACTCGACATTCTGGAAGTTTATATCGTTGCCAGTTACGGTTACAATATCCATTGTTTTTTCGTCAGCGTCTGGGTATATCTCGGATATTGTTTCCGCTGGTATAATAGTCGGTATGGTATTGCCCTTCTCGAACACCAAAAGAAAATAAGGTTTGCTGTTTTCGTTTGCCATATTATTGTCCTTTCTTTGTTACAATTTCCAGCGCTCCAAGCAAAGTCTTTTCGCTAATTCCGTTGCCGGATGCGACGCCGTCTTCCTTGATAGAATTGAGAGCTTCTTTGAGGCATGTGGTATCAGAGGTGAGTTGTTTTATGAGGACACTCATTTTCTCGTCTACATTTCTCACATCGTCACGATTGGCGTTTACCGAGGTTAGTATCTTGACGCAACACTCCTCGATATAGTCCTTTAACGTTGCTTCATGCTCCTTCTTTATCTCCTCGACAACAGCCGACGAACAAATAGAGAATATGGCAAGGTCACACATTGTTCTACCATCTGATGTTTTTTCATTTCGGATGCGCACATCGCGTAACTCCATGTAACACTTACCTATCTTTGCAAGATAAGTTCCTTCGCCATGTGGGTAATAGTCGAGAAAATAGCGTTCGTTCCCAGCAAAGGTTTCGCTTTCTTCAATTACACCCAAAATCGGTATTCTTACTTCTTTTTTCATGAGTTTGTTTTCTTTTGTTTCGCCAGCATACGCTTGTACGCCCTACGTTCTGCTCGCGTCATGCCGTCCTTTTTAATCTCGTAGGCTTCTTTATCCATTGTTTCCATAGATTAAAGTTCATTATGTTCGTTGTATTTCGCGGAGCTTCCGTGAAGAAACCCTATTGTGTGCCTAACGAGCCTACCACAAAGGCGACGTAGGCTACGAGTAATATTATTCCTGTTGTTGTCATTGTTATTTTGTTTTATTGCACCACAAGTCGATTTCGATGTATGCTCCTGCCCATATCGCTTCCTCAACTGTTGTGTCAGGATGCTCTCTTAGCCATTTCTGTATTTCGTCTTTCAGTGCCATTGGTTGATGTTTTAGGAGTCCATTCTATACCGAGTCTCGCAAGTGTGCCGTCCTCGTAGGCGCGGTATGCTATCCTTGCCTGGATGCAGTCCGGGTTTCTGTCCGCAGCCTTGGTAGCCGCAAGGAGGTTGTTACGTTGCTGTTCGGCGCGTGTGAACTCTATTTCCTCTCTGTGTCGTTGCGCTTCTATACGTTCGCTTGCCAAATCGGTTTCGGCAATCGTTACCTTCACAGCCTGCGGTTTCGGCTCATTTGAAGTGGCAGCACCGCTCTCTA
>ULXY01019495.1_pt1 | contig 47343 bp, 33 predicted proteins | sample 1961741 | NCBI WGS metagenome assembly ULXY01 (sample SAMEA4835851, study PRJEB28245) | human gut metagenome | biome: gut microbiome; material: fecal sample | place: Denmark | collected 2008
AGCAATCGGATTTATCAGCCACGGCTCAGGCTCTGCAAGCTTTAATTTTGACGCAGACGAAAAGGGCGAATACGTATTAACCTTTGTTTTTCACAAGTCAATGGCTAAAAAGAAGCAGTATATGCAAATTCATATTAACGGCAAAATGTATGAAATTTTCTTCCCTGAAACTAAGGGCTTCAGTCCTTTAGGCAGGCAACAAATTATTGTTGAGCTTAAAGAGGGCACCAACAATATGACAATCAAAAACCCTGTAGCAACTGCGATTGACTCGTCATATATTCAGTATAAGCGTATGGGTAACGCTCTTAAGGAAGCAAGCTCGATGTGGGCTAAGGTTACACATTCAGAAGAAAAGCCAATCACATATTCCATTTGCGAATGGGGCATGGCTCGCCCTTATCTTTGGGGTGCTAAAGCAGGCTCAATGTGGCGCACAACGCCCGATATAGCTCCCAATTGGAGAAGCATAACTATGATATATAACCGTACCTTGAAGCTTTATAAGCACTCAGGACCGGGCCATTGGAACGACCCTGATATGCTTGAGGTCGGCAACGGAAAGCTTGACGATAACGAAAACAGAGCGCATTTCTCGCTTTGGTGTATGCTTGCCGCTCCGCTTATGCTTGGCAACGATATCAGAAGCTTTGTATCAAACGGTATGCCTGATAAGGATAACGAAACGCTTAAAATTGTTACTAACAAACACATGATTGCAGTTGACCAGGATTCACTCGGCAAGAGTGCTAAGAGAATTAAAAAGGAAAGCGGTATTGACATTATTGCCCGTCCGCTTTCAAACGGCGATGTTGCACTTTGTTTATTCAATACTGCTTCTTCCACAAAAAGCGTCAACTTCAAGCTTGATGACCTTACTAAAGACCCATACTTAGGCATTGAGGAATCTCCGTCGGGTTATGAGCTTCACGATTTGTGGACAGATGAACGCTCAACAGGAACTACCATTAATGCAACAATTCCTAAACATTCGACTGTAGTATACAGAGTTAAACCGACAATATAACAATATAAACATAAATATAAGATAAAAAATAAGGATTAGATATGCGTAAATTAATACGAATATCTAATCCTTTTATTATTGTATTTACTTATTTAATAAGTGATACACCTGTCATTTCAGCAGGCTTGTCAAGTCCGAGCATTTGAAGCATTGTAGGAGCGATGTCGCAAAGCTTGCCGCCGTCACGAAGTTCAACACCCTCGCCGCAGTTTACTGCAACAAACGGAACAGGGTTAGTTGTGTGAGCGGTGAACGGCTCGCCGTTTTCGTCAAGCATCTTATCAGCATTGCCGTGGTCGGCAGTGATAAAGAGATTACCGTTCATTTCTATAACAGCCTTTGCAAGTGAGCCAACACAAGCGTCAACAGTTTCAACAGCCTTGATTGCCGCAGGGATAATACCTGTATGGCCAACCATATCGCAGTTAGCAAAGTTTACGATAATAGCGTCATATTTGCCGCTTCTTACTGCCGCATTAAGCTTTTCAGATACCTCAGGAGCGCTCATTTCAGGCATAAGGTCAAATGTGGAAATCTTAGGAGAAGCAACAAGGATTCTGTCCTCACCCTCATACTGCTTTTCCTCGCCGCCGTTGAAGAAGAAAGTTACGTGAGCATACTTTTGAGTTTCGGCAATACGAAGCTGAGTCATACCGTGCTTTGAAATATATTCACCAAAGGTATTAACAAGAGTTTCAGGGCCGAATGCAACCTCAACGTTTGGCATCTCGGCATCATACTGAGTCATACATACATAGTAAAGCTTGAAAAAGCCGTTCTTTCTCTCAAAGCCGTCAAAATCAGGGTCAACAAATGTACGTGTAATTTCTCTTGCACGGTCAGGGCGGAAGTTAAAGAAGATAACGCTGTCGTCAGCCTTAACTCTGCCCTCGCTGCCGCCGATAACGGTAGGAAGCACAAATTCATCTGTAAGGTGCTTGCCGTCCTCGTCAACAGTTTCATAAGAAGCCTTAACCGCCTCAACTGCATTGTCAGCCTGAATGCCCTCGCCATAGACGATAGCGGCATAAGCCTTTTCAACTCTGTCCCAAATATTGTCACGGTCCATAGCGTAAAATCTGCCCATTACGGAAGCAATTTTACCTACGCCAATTTCCTTCATTTTATCCTCAAGTTCATTGAGATATTCAACGGCAGATGAAGGTGGAACGTCACGGCCGTCAAGAAGAGCGTGAACGTAAACATTCTCTACACCGTTATTTTTAGCCATTTGAAGAAGATGATAAAGATGCTCTGAATGAGAATGAACACCACCGGGTGAAACAAGACCGATAAGGTGAAGAGCCTTGCCCTTAGCATTATCCATAGCGCCCTTAAGAGCAGGATTTTTTTCAGCATCGCCGTCCTCAAATGCCTTTGTAATTCTTGTGAGCGGCTGATATACAACTCTGCCGGCACCGATATTTGTGTGGCCTACTTCAGAGTTGCCCATCTGACCGTCAGGAAGACCTACATCAAGTCCGCTTGCTCCGATATAAGTCATTGGATATTCAGCCATAAGCTTATCAAGGTTAGGCTTTTTTGCCATAGCGATTGCATTGCCGTAATCGCTGTCATTCTTGCCGTAACCGTCCATTATACATAATACAACAGGTTTTTTCATTAGTATTCCTCCATATTGTTTTTCACAAAAAGTGGGTATGCCGAAACACACCCACCCAAAATTTGTTTAATTATTTGCTTGCAGCCTTAACGATAATTGAGAAGTCCTCAGCCTTAAGTGAAGCGCCGCCGATAAGTCCGCCGTCAACGTTTACTTTTGAAGTAAGCTCATCAGCATTCTTAGCGTTCATTGAGCCGCCGTACTGAATTGTTACTGTTTCTGCAACATCAGCACCGTAAGCCTCTGCAATAGCTGCACGAACATATCCGTTACCCTCGTCAGCCTGGTCAGCAGTAGCAGTCTTGCCTGTACCGATTGCCCAAATTGGCTCGTAAGCGATTACAACATTTTTAAGCTGGTCAGCTGTTACATTTGTAAGTGCCATCTTTGTTTGATACTTAAGAAGTGTTTCTGTATAACCAAGCTCTCTCTGCTCAAGAGTTTCACCAACGCAGATGATTGGCTTCAAGCCTTTTTCAAGAGCCTTAAGAGTTCTGAGATTTACTGTTTGATCTGTTTCGCCGAAGTATGTTCTTCTCTCGCTGTGACCGATTACAACGTATTCAACGCCAAGCTCAACGAGCATATCAGCTGAAACCTCGCCTGTGAAAGCACCGCTGTCCTTAAAGTGAACATTCTCTGCACCGATTTTAATATTAGAGCCTTTAGCAGCTTCAACTGCGGCAGGAACATCTACGAAAGGAACGCAAAGAACAACCTCGCAATCAGCATCGGCAACAAGCGGCTTCATCTCATTGATGAGAGCAGTTGTCTGTGCAGGAGTATTGTTCATTTTCCAGTTACCGGCAATAATTGCCTTACGAAGAGTCTTATTCATAATAGTTACCTCTTTAAAATATTTTTGGTATAAGGCGACCAATGGTCGCCCCTACGATTATTGATAAATTATTTGTCTTGGAGTGCGCAGATACCCGGAAGGTCTTTACCCTCAAGGAATTCAAGTGATGCACCGCCACCGGTTGAAATGTGGCTCATCTTATCTGCAAAGCCAAGCTTTGTTACAGCTGCAACCGAGTCACCGCCACCGATGATTGAAATAGCGCCTGAATCAGCAACTGCCTTAGCAACGCTGATTGTGCCTGCTGCAAAGTTATCCCATTCTGAAACGCCCATAGGACCGTTCCAAATTACTGTGCCTGCGCCCTTAATAGCGTTTGCAAAAACTTCCTGAGTCTTAGGGCCGATATCAAGACCCATCCAGCCGTCAGGAATATCGTCACTGCTTACTACCTTAGCCTCAGTATGCTCGTCATATTCCTTACCAACCTTGTTATCAACAGGAATAAGGAACTTAACGCCCTTATCCTCAGCCTTCTTCATCATTTCGCCTGCTTTTTCAATCCAGTCAGCCTCAAGAAGAGAAGTACCGATGTTATGGCCGAGATACTTCATAAAGGTATAAGCCATACCGCCGCCGATAATGATTGTGTCACACTTATCAATAAGGTTTTCAATTACACCGATTTTGTCTGAAACCTTAGCACCGCCGAGAATTGCAACAAGAGGTCTCTTAGGATTAGCAAGAGCGCCACCCATAAACTTGATTTCCTTTTGGATAAGGTAACCGCAAACAGCAGGTAAATAAGCAGCAACACCTGTTGTTGAGCAATGCGCTCTATGAGCAGTACCGAATGCGTCGTTTACGAAAATATCAGCAAGAGAAGCAAGTTCCTTAGAGAAATTCTCCTCGTTCTTTGTTTCTTCTGCTCTGTATCTAACGTTTTCAAGGAGCATAACCTCGCCGTCCTTAAGCTCGGCTGCCATTGCCTTAGCATTAGGGCCTACAACCTCAGCATCTTCGGCAAGCTTAACCTCAACACCGAGATACTCCGAAAGTCTTTTTGCAACGGGAGCAAGGCTGAATTCAGGCTTATATTCTCCCTTAGGTCTGCCGAGGTGTGAGCAAAGTATAACCTTTGCACCGTGCTCCATCAAATACTTGATAGTAGGAAGAGCGGCAACAATTCTCTTGTCATTAGTGATTTCGCCGTCTTTAAGCGGAACGTTAAAGTCGCAACGAGCAAGAACTTTTTTGCCTTTTACATCAATGTCTTCAATAGTTTTTTTGTTTAATGCATCCATTGTTTTTACCTCTCATATATTAATTATGATTATAAATATTTTTAACCGATAATAATTATATATTATTTTGACTTATAATGCAAGATTTTATTACCATTTTGGCAATATACACAAGATTGTTTATTTTTTAACAATGTTTATGGACAAAATTGCGAAAAAACAGAAAAAAGCCTCCCTGAAAAAGGAGGCTTCACGATTACCTTTTAACTTTTTGAGCAATTCTGATAACTGCTTTTACAACCTCGCTTAAAGCAACAACGCTCAATGCAAGAGCAAATATTTTAAGCCACATATCAATTGCAAGCGGCACTGTGCCGAAGAATGCGCCGGCAAACTGAATAATAAGAATTTGAAGAACAAAAGTACAACCGACTACACCGAGCATCAGCTTATTTTTAAACAAATGCTTGAAAATAGTTTGGTCGTGAAGCTCACGGCAGTTAAACGCATTAAAGAGCTGGAACAAAACAAAAAGTGTAAACAGTACGGTTTTCATCTCGTTTTGCTGAGCGCCGAGGAAATTTAAGCGATATTGGCAAAGGAAAACGATTGACATAAATATACCTGTCGAAAAAATCTTAATAAACATTTCCTTTGAAATAATATTTTCGCTTCTGTCGGTAGGCTTACGGCTCATAAGGTCGCTGTAGTTCGGCTCAAGACCGAGTGTAAGTGCAGGAGGACCGTCCATAATAATATTAATCCATAAAAGCTGAAGTGCGGTAAACGGTGCATCAAGTCCCATAAGAACAGACACGAACACGCATATAACTGACGCTATATTAAATGTAAGCTGGAATGAAATGAAACGTTTGAAATTCTCATAAATATTACGTCCCCATTCAACAGCCTTAACAATAGTTGCAAACGAATCGTCAACAAGCACGATATCGCTCGCTTCCTTTGATACTTCCGTGCCTGAAATACCCATTGCAATGCCTACGTCTGCATTTTTAAGTGCAGGAGCGTCATTAATTCCGTCACCTGTTACGGCAACAACCTCGCCCTTTGCTTTGAGAAGCTTAACAACACGCATTTTAACCGACGGTGTACTTCTTGCTATAACGCAAATTTTATCAAGCTTAGAGGATAATTCATCATCACTCATTTCCTCAACATTCTTTGCCTCAATTGCAATGCCGCCGTTATCAAGCAAATGAAGTTCATCGGCAATTGCAGAAGCGGTAACAATATTATCGCCTGTCAAAATCTTAACGCCTACACCTGCACTTTGGCAAGATTTAACAGCGTCATAAACGTCTGCTCTAAGCGGGTCGGCAATGGCAACAAAGCCGTCAAAAACCATATTGCTTTCAAGCTTTTGATGCTCGCTTTCATCGGAATAATCACGCATACCGTCAAGTTCCTTATGAGCAAAAGCTATAACACGCATTGCCATTTTTTCAGCCTTAACAATTGCGCCTTCAACCTCTTCAAAACATTTTGGCGAAAGGGCGCACATTTTAAGCACACATTCCGGACTTCCCTTAACATAGCTTATAATTTTACCGTCAACATTTGAAATAGTCGTCATATGCTTAAGTTCTGACGAAAACGGAAAAGCCGACAGCGTTTTATGGTCTGCACGCTCTTCTTTGTACGTCTTTTTACTTGACGAATTAAAGAAATTAAGCATTGCACATTCCGTCGGATTACCGATAAATTCGCCGTTTTCGCCGATGTCGGCAGTAGTGTTAAGACAGATATTATGAGTTAAAAATTCGTTTGAAAGCTCACTTGCATCACTGTGCCAAGTTGTATCATAAAACTTCTTAACAGTCATTTTATTTTCTGTAAGAGTGCCTGTTTTATCCGAGCAAATAACGCTGATACAGCCGATAGTTTCAGATGCAATCATCTTTTTAACAAGTGCATTTTGCTTTGAAAGTTTAATAATATTAATTGAAAGCGAAACGGCTACAATGGTAGGAAGTCCCTCAGGAACAGCCGCAACAATAAGAACTATACTTGTAATAAACGCTTCCATAATTGAATCAAAACCGAGACTCTTTGTAATTGCAAACGAAACAAGCTGAGCAATAAACACTATAGCGGCGGCGCAAATGCCCATAATTGTGATCGTTTTGCCAAGCCTTGCAAGCTTTTCCTGAAGCGGTGTGCTTGCCTTATCAGCACCTGTAAGTTCACTTGCGATTTTGCCGAATTCCGTGCTGTCGCCAACTGCGCAAACAACAGCCTTGCAATGACCCTCGGTAATAAACGTTCCGCTGTAAATCATATTTGCACGCTCTGCAAGCGGCGTTTTTTCGTCCTCAATTTCAAGCTCGCTGTTCTTTTTTACCGGAAAGCTTTCGCCCGTAAGTGCAGATTCGTCAACCCTAAGGCTTGTACTCTCAACAAGTCGGCAATCTGCAGGAATTTTATCGCCTGCCGAAAGAATAAGGATATCGCCCGTGGCAATTTCATCCTTGTTAAGTTTAACCGTTTTGCCGTCACGAATTGCCCTGACAATCACGTTGCCGTTAATCTTTGAAAGTGCCTCAAAAGCCTTAGCACTTTTGCCCTCCATAACAACGCTGATTACAACCGAAAGTGCAATAGCCGCAAACACTCCGACACATTCAAGAAAATCAGCCTCGCCGCCAGTGCACGAACGAATAATATTAACAACAAGCGCAATAATTCCCGCCGCAATAAGCATTAAAAGCATAGGCTCGGTTGAAGCATCCCAAATCCTTTTTAAAAGCGAATCGGCTTTCTTTTTAGTAAGCGAATTTGAGCCGAATTTTTCAATATTTTCTTTCGCCTGCTGCTCGCTCAAGCCCGTTTCGATGTTTGTCGAATAGCTTTTGAGCACTTCGTCCCTCGTTTTTGTAAAATCGCTCATTTTTACCCCTCCGTTAAAAAATTGCAATAAAAAAACCTACACACTTAACGTGCATAGGTCAAAAATGCTAAAAAAATAAAGACCGACGCACTTGTACTTATTCATAAAATACTTAGTGCATGAGTCTCGTTAATTAAGACAAGCCAGACGGATAACGCCGTCAGTTTGTTGACTTGCCACGCATAAAATATGCGCAAACTACTCCCCCAAGCTGAGTAGGCTTTCAATTGTGAGGTCATATTACCATTAAAAGTATCGGTTAGTCAAGCCCAACTTTTATATAGCTGTTTCATTTTTCGACAAATTATAAAATTCTTATAAAGACTTTCTTAAATTATGCTAATAAATCGCCACAAGCGATATATAGCTTGTGACGACGTGGTGGAAGAGGGTGGATTTTATCGCAGGTGCTTCGCACCTTTGGACTAATGTCGAAACAGTCCACCGGACTGTTTCTCTGTCGCTCCTTGCCTCGCAGGCTTCAGCGTTCGCTCCCATTAGTGGTCCGAATCCACATTGTTTATACAAAAATAAAAACCAATCACAAAAGTGATTGGTTTTTATTTGGTGGAAGAGGGTGGATTCGAACCACCGAAGCTGAATAGCGACAGATTTACAGTCTGTTCCCTTTGGCCGCTCGGGAACTCTTCCATATTGGAGCTGGTGAACGGACTCGAACCCCTGACCTGCTGATTACAAATCAGCTGCTCTACCAACTGAGCTACACCAGCGTATCTCCAACGCCTAATTACTATATCATAAGTCAGAACAATAGTCAAGACCTTTTTTGCTTTTTTTGAAAAAAATTATTTACCCCAATCGGCTATAACTTTCTTAATCATTTCGGGGTCTTTGGTCGTAATATTATCAGGCTTAATGACAAGCATTTTTTTTGCGTTACGCTCGGTATCAACAGTCCAAACAGAAAGTTTATATCCCTTTTTATGAAGAAGATTTGAAAGCTGAGAGCCGGCAAATTTATAGTTACAGTTAATGCCGATTGCGCCCGTATCTTCCAAAAGTTTAATAATTTTTTGCCTGTAATCATCGGAAAAAGCCTTGAATTTTGACGGCTTATAGTTAAGATAATAATCCATATTTGCGCAATTAGAATCCTTAACCGCCTTTACGTTAATAACCTCAATTCCGGTCAAGAACGAACGGTCAAGCAAATTATAATCAACCAAAAGCGCATGAAGAGAATTAAGAACACGGGTTTCCTTGATATCAAAATTAATCTGCATATCGGGTGTGTCCTTAATAAGCGCAAGGGCATCCTCAAGCGGTGCGCCGTCATTATTTGTTACAACTATATCGTGGCTCATAACAAGCGTTTTATCGGGGCGCTGGCGAATATCAAGTTCAATAATCTCAGCATTATTCTTAATAGCCGCTTTGACTGCCTCTAAAGTATTCATTTCGGTATCATAAGCGCCCGTGTGCGCAGTAATAGTAAAATCATCCATAAAAGAAAGCTTCCTTTCGTCATAAGACTTGGTGACGGCATAATCGGCCACACCGACTATCATTGCAACACTTGTAAGAAGAGCAAAAACCTGATAGGAAAAATGCCTTGCCCAAGTGGGTGTCATATTTCGTTTTAAAAATCTTTTAAACTTCTTCCATTTAGAGATTTTTTTTGCCATATGATTACCTGCTTAAAATTGATATAAAACAGTATGGGCGGAAAAGCAAAAATGCCGCAATCCGCCCGTAAAGTTAATAGATTTAATTATCTGATTGAGCCTGAGTAGTTAGGTGCTTCCTTGGTGATAGAAATATCGTGAGGGTGAGATTCAATAAGACCTGCGCTTGTAATCTTGATAAACTTAGCGTTATTTCTAAGCTCTTCAATAGTATGACAACCGCAGTAACCCATACCTGAACGAAGGCCGCCCATCATCTGATAAATCGTATCGCCCAAAGCTCCCTTATAAGGCACACGACCCTCAACACCTTCAGGAACAAATTTCTTTGAACCCTTTTGGAAATATCTGTCTGCACTGCCGTGGTTCATAGCGCCGAGTGAGCCCATACCACGATAAACCTTAAACTGCCTACCCTGATAAATTTCAGTTTCGCCCGGTGATTCCTCACATCCGGCAACAAGTGAACCCATCATTACGCAAGAGCCGCCTGCTGCAATAGCCTTAACGATTTCACCGCTGTACTTAATACCACCGTCTGCAATAACAGGAACGCCGTACTTATCTGCACGCTCGGCAGAATCGTAAATAGCAGTAATTTGCGGAACACCGATACCTGCAACAACACGGGTAGTACAGATTGAACCGGGGCCGATACCGACCTTAACTGCATCTGCACCTGCTTTAATAAGTGCTTCTGTTGCATCTGCGGTAGCAACATTACCTGCAATAAGAGAAATTTGTGGAAAAGCATTCTTAACTATTTCAACACTCTTCATAATATTGTGGCTGTGACCGTGAGCAGAGTCAAGAACAAATGCGTCAACACCTGCATCGGCAAGAGCCTTTGCACGAACAAGAACATCATCTGTTACACCCAAAGCGGCTGCGCAAAGAAGCCTGCCGTCTTTATCCCTTGCAGTGTTTGGATACTTAACACTTTTTTCAATATCTTTAATTGTAACAAGACCCGAAAGCTTGCCGTTTTCATCAATAAGAGGAAGCTTTTCAACCTTTGAGCCCATAAGAACTTTTTTAGCCTCTTCAAGAGTAGTACCCTTTGGTGCTGTAACAAGTTGTGACTTCGGGGTCATAACTTCGGAAATTTTAACGTTATAATCTGTCATAAAGCGCATATCACGGTTAGTGAGAATGCCTACAAGAGTGCCGTCTTCTTCACAGATAGGCACACCGCTGATACGATACTTATTCATAAGCTCCTCAGCATCGCTTGCAAGATGGTTTGGTGAAAGGAAGAAAGGATTGGTAATAACACCGTTTTCGCTTCTTTTTACCTTATCAACCTCGTCAGCCTGCTCCTCGATAGTCATATTCTTATGAATAACGCCAATGCCGCCCTCTCTCGCAATGGCAATTGCCATTCTTGATTCCGTAACGGTATCCATTGCAGCAGTCATAACAGGAATATTAAGTGTAATATCCTTTGTAAGCTTGGTTTTGAGATCTACCTTGTCGGGTGTTACGTCACTCTCAGCCGGAATGAGAAGCACGTCATCAAAGGTCAAGCCCTCTTTTACAAATTTTGCGCCGTATTCGCTCATTAAAATTCCCTCCGTTTACAAGTATTAAATTATATTCTTAAATATATAAAAATATTTTTACTATAATATCACTTTTTTATAATATGTTCAAGTATTCAAATTGCACAAATTATAAAAAAATGATAATGCCTTATTTGTCACTTGCTTGCTCTCACAATTGCCCTTGCCGTTTGCTCAACCGTATTTTGACCGCAATTGATTACCGCCTGTGCCCATTTATTATAAAACGGAAGCCTCTCGTTATACATATCCTCAAGCGTTTCGCCGTTTTGAAAAACTATGCCACGAGTTTCAAGATTGCTTATTCTTTTGCACATATCCTCGTAGCTTAAATGAAGATAAATAATTTTGCCGAGGCTTTTTAAATGCTCCATCGCCTTATCGGAATAAACAACCGAGCCGCCCGTCGCAATAACAGTGCCCTTAATATCCAGTGACAAAATAGCCCTTTCCTCAGCCTTTGCAAAATATTCAACACCGTTTTTATCTATAATTTCCTGCAGACTTTTTCCCTCAAGATTTTGAATAAGCAAATCGGTGTCATAAAAATTTTTAAGTAACATTTTTGCCGAAACAACACCGCAGGTTGATTTTCCGCTGCCGGGCATTCCGATAAGTATAATATTTGAATTCATTTAGTTTTTACTCCTACTTTTTTACAATAATCTGCCAACGGGCAAGAAGAACAAAGCGGCTTTCTTGCCGAGCAGGTATCACGACCGAAAAGAACTATTCTGTGGCAAAAATCAGAGCCTTCATCACTTGGAACAAGCTTTTTCAATTCAAATTCTATCTTCTTCGGGTCCTTTGTATCAACAAGCCCCAAACGATTTGAAATTCTAATCATATGAGTGTCAACAACAATGCTTTCCTTGCCGTAGACATCACCTACTATCAAATTAGCCGTCTTTCTGCCGACACCGGGAAGTTTGATTAAATCATCAATATTATCGGGCACTCTGCCGTCAAAATCATCTCGTATCATTTTTGCCATACCGATAATTGACGTTGCCTTATTTTTATAAAAACCGCAGGACTTAATATAATTTTCAATGTCATTAACATCGGCATTTGCATAATCGTCAAGCGTTTTATACCTTTCAAAAAGCGACGGCGTTACAAGATTAACCCTTGCGTCCGTACACTGAGCTGACAGCCTGACTGCCACCAAAAGTTCAAACGCATTTGACGAATTAAGAGAGCAAATTGCGTTTGGATATTCTTTTTTAAGTAGTTCTATAACGTTTAATACTCTCTGCTTTTTCGTCATTTTTTATTTTTTACCTTATCCCAATAAGATTTGAACGCCTGTTCATTTTTATTAGAGCCAAATTCGTAATATTTCTTATTTTTAATCTTATCCGGCAAATATTGCTGATAAGTCCAATGATTCGGATAGTCATGGGGATAGATATAAAACTGCCCCTTAACTTCTGCGTCCTCACCGTCATAATGCTTGTTTTGAAGTTGACGTGGAATAGGACCGTAATTACCGTTTTTAACGTCAGCCATCGCTTTATTTATAGCCGCATAGCCCGAATTACTCTTAGGCGCTGTCGCAACAAGAATAACAGCATCGGCAAGCGGTATACGAGCCTCAGGCATACCGACTGCCATTGCAATATCAACCGCCGATTTAACTATCGGGATAATCTGCGGATAAGCAAGCCCAACATCCTCGCAGGCACAAACCATAAGGCGTCTGCAAGCCGACGGCAAATCCCCGGCTTCAAGAAGCCTTGCAAGATAGTGAAGCGCTGCGTCGGGGTCTGAACCACGCATACTCTTTTGATAAGCGGAAACTATATCGTAATGCTCGTCGCCCTCTTTATCATAACGAACTGCACTTTTTTGAACAAGCTGCTTTGCAAGGTCAAGTTCAATATGCTTTTTGCCGTCAACGGTAGGTGTTGCAAAAAAGCAATTTTCAACGCTGTTGAGCGACTTTCTCACATCACCGCCGCAACCGATTGAAATGCGCTTTAATACTTCTTCGTCAATTTCAAGTTCAACCTGATATTCTTCGCTTAAAATATTAAATCCACGTTTTACGGCAGGGATAATATCCTCGCTTTCAACCGCCTTAAATTCAAACACGGTTGAACGGGAAAGAATAGCGGGATAAATGTAAAAATACGGATTTTCCGTAGTAGACGCAATAAGCGTTATCTTTCCGTTTTCGATAAATTCAAGAAGCGATTGCTGTTGCCTTTTATTAAAATACTGAATTTCATCAAGATAAAGCAAAATTCCGTTAGGCGCAGAAAACGTATCAAGTTCGCTGACAATATCCTTGATATCCTGAGTCGAAGCGGTAGTACCGTTTAATCTGCGCAGGCTTCTGTTTGTTTTACTTGCAATAATAGAAGCAACCGTGGTTTTACCTACTCCGCTCGGTCCGTAAAATATTAAATTTGGAATATCGCCCGAATCAATAAGGCTTCTGAGTGCCTTACCCTTTTCAAGCAAGTGCCTTTGACCGACAACCTCGTCAAGCTCAGTCGGACGAATACGGTCTGCAAGAGGTTTATTCATATCTACTCCAAAAAATCATTTATTAATGTGTTTATTATAATTAATTCACTCTTTATTTTCAATACTTTCCGCCTTAGAAAATGCACAGCCGCAAAAATTTTGGCGATAAAGATTATATTCCTTGGAAAGCACAATCGAGCGCTTGTAGCCCTCTTTTTTCTTGAAATCTGACGGCAGCCATTTAATGCCGTATTTTTTTTCAAGTTCAAAGCCTATCTCATTAATCTTTTGCGAATTTTTAAGCGGGCTGATTGAAAGAGTGGTGCAAAAAAAGTCGAAAGCGTTATTCTTTGCAAGGGCCGCCGTTCTTTCAAGCCTTAAGCGGTAGCACCTAAAGCAACGCTCACCGCCCTCCTTGCAAGCTTCATATCCTTTTGCAATATTCAAAAATTCATCATAATCATAATCGCAGTCAAGAAAAGATACGGGATATTTTGTTTTCATCTCGTCAATAAGCCTAAGCTGTTCGCTTTTGCGCTTTTCATATTCCGATTTTGGAGAAATATTTGGATTATAGTATAAAACAGTTATTTTAAAATACTGCGACAAATATTTAATAGTATAGCTTGAGCAAGGAGCGCAACAGCTATGTAGCAAAAGAGAGGGCACTCGGTCCTCTCTTACATTTTGCTCTATTATTTTGTCTAATTCTTTTTGATAATTAATCTTATTCATTAGCTTAAATAATTTTTAGGGTTTACACGTGAACCGTTAAGTCGAACCTCAAAATGACTGTGAGGACCTGTTGAATTGCCTGTTGAGCCGCTCTTTGCAATAGCTTCGCCTTTTTTAACCGTTTGACCGGGAGATACAAGTATTCTTGAATTATGAGCATAAAGGGTAACAACACTCCTGCCCTGAGCGTCCGTTCCGTGATAAATCATAACATAGTAGCCGTAGCTGTAATTAAGCCTTTTAACGGTGATGACAATACCCTTTTGCGCCGCAACAACCTTTGAACCTGTTGAGCAAGGAAAATCAATACCGCCGTGATACTTGCCCGATGAATAATTCGGAAAGCCTGCCGATACACCGTGATGACCTGGAACGGGATACGTCATATTCAAAACGGCGTTGCTTTTTGAATAAACATCACTGCCTTTTTGGTCAATCTTGTCAATTTTAGATGAATTTTTGCCTGCAACAGCAGTTGTTGCCTCTTCCGGCGGCTTAACACCTGAAATGACAGCCTGAATTTCATTTTCAACCTGTTCAATTAAAGAGCTGTCCTCATTTCTAAACTCGGTATACTGCTTATTCTGCGCCGTAAGTTCAGCCAAAAGTTTATCACTTTCAGCCCTGTCAGTTGCAAGAGAAGCCTTTTTATTTGCTATTGAATTACTGTTTTGTTCAATACTCTTTTGCTTTGATGAAAGCTGTTTTTTCTGAGAATCAAGCTCAGACTTTTTCTTATCATACGCCGCTTTTTTATCTGCAAGGCCGTTCTTTTTATTGGTAACCTCCGCCATTTTGGAGTTCACCTCTTTAAGCAAGGCAGAATCGCTTTTTGAAACAGTTTTAATCATTTCATATCTTGTCAAAAAGCTCGAAATATCCTTACAAGTCAAAAGTGCAGTAAAAATATTGCAGCTTCCGCTCATATACATAGCCTTAAGCCTAAAGCAATACGCATTATAAACCGTTTGAAATTCGCTGTAAAGCGCATCATATTCAGCCTGTGCCTTGTCAACTTCCGCCTGAAGAGCATCAACCTGCTTTTGATTTGATTTTATCTTCTTTTCAAGTGCATTTTTTTCTTCCTGAATTTTTTGATTTTTGTTTTCAAGAAGAGTAAGCTGCTCATTTATGTAGCCTATTTTTTGGTCAAGGGTGTCAATATACTCCTCTGTAACCTTAGAACTTTTTTCAAGCTCCTTAAGCTTAGCGTCTGTTTTTTTAAGATTTTTTTCAAGCTCTGCCTGCTGCTCTTTAAGCTTTTTTTCAGCCTCCTTGGCGCTCATTGTTGTGCCGCTTGTGGAGGTTGAATTTTCATTATGAGCCGCCGTTGTCTGCGCCTGCGCTTGCACAGCCTGTGTAGTTGCCTGTGCGGCAAATGCCGTCGTGCCAGACATATTGCAAACAAGCATTACACCTGCCAAAGCTAATGATAATATTTTTTTATTCACGTTTCACATTCCCTTAAAATAAATATATATCTATTATATACCATTATTACGGTAAATAAAAGGTTGGATTTACACAATCATTATAATTTGCGCTCGGTGTTCTTACCTCAAAGTGGCAATGCGGACCTGTTGAATTGCCCGTCGAGCCACTCCAAGCTATTTGCTGTCCCTTTTTAACCTCTTGCCCTGCGCTTACAAGCCTTGAATTATTATGAGCATACAAAGTGTAAACATAATTTCCGGCAGAATCGGTTTTATCATGCATAATTACGATATATCTGCCGTAGCTTCTGTATGTTCCGTCGGAATTGGTCAAGTCTTTTGAAATAATAACAATTCCCGATTCAGCCGCAACAACTTTTGAATTTGCCGCACAGGAGAAATCAACGCCCGTATGCCCTGCATAGCCGTGATAGCCGCACGTAATTCTTGTTTGGCTCGGAACAGGATATGTCATCCTAAGCCTGCCGCTGTTCTCTTCTTGTGCAGTTGTCGTATGCTTCGTAGTAGAAGTTTCACCGCCGTTTTCGCTTTCGTCCTTTTTGGTTACGGTCGGCTTTGTGGTTGTTGTCTTTTTCTTTTCAGCCTCAAGCTTCTTTTTATAAGCTTCTGCAGCCTTTGCAATCTCTGCATTAACTGCGTTAAGCTCCGCCTGGTCCTGATTTCTGTATTCGCTGAAAGTCTGCTTTTGCTCGTCAAGCTGTTTCAAAAGCTTGTCCGACTCACTTTTTTGACTTTGATAAGCGTCCTGCTTTTGGGAATAATCCTGCTGCTGAGTTTCAAGAGTTGAAATAGAAGTCGTTAAATTCTGCTGTGTTGTTTTAAGCACAACTTGGTCATTTTGAAGTGTAGATTGCTTATCCTGCATTTCAAGTTTCGTTTTTGAAAGCTCACTTGCCTGCGACTGAACAGACTGCAAAAGCTCCTTATCACACTTTGACACACGTTTAATCATTTCATATCTTGTAAGAAGAGTTGAAATATCGGGTGAGGTGAGAAGCATTGCTATTGTGCTTGTTTCGCCGCTGACATAAATTGCACGGATACGCTGATAATAAAGTGTTAAGCTTTGGCTGAACGTTTGCTCAAGCTGTGCATTTTTTACCTCTAAATTTGCAACATCCGTTGTAAGTTCGGCAATCTGCGCCTCGTTATCCTTATACTGCTGCTGCAAATCATTAATTTTTTTCTTTGAGGAATCAATCTTATTTTCAGAATATTCAAGCTGTTTTTTCAAATAAGAAATTTTTTCATCAAGCGCATTAATATATTCCTCGGTTTCCTTTGATTCCTTACCGAGAGAAGAAAGCTTTGAATCAAGTTCCTTGATTTTTTGCTCGATTGCTGCCTGCTTTTCCTCTGCCGTCATACCGGCATATTCATCGGATTGAGAATTGCCTGTTGCAAGCGCAACAATATGAGCAGGGGAAGCCGTAAAAAAGGCAGCAGCCAACAAAACAGCTAAAATTTTAGTTAAAAAACTCTTCTGTTTCATTGGCTACACCCCTTAGTATAAAAAATATTAAAATTATAAATAATTGTTAGGATTAACTCTGCTACCGTTTACACGAACTTCAAAATGGCAGTGCGGACCTGTCGAATTACCTGTTGAACCGCTGTGAGCAATAACCTGACCTCTTGACACCTTTTGTCCTACACTTACTTCAATGCTTGAATTATGAGCATAAAGCGTTGAAAGTCCGTTGCCGTGGTCAATAATTATGTATCTGCCGTAGCTGTAATTAAGATATTTAACAAGAATAACTTTACCCGAAGCCGCAGCATATACGTTTGAGCCTGTTCTTACCGGGAAGTCAATACCGCCGTGGTATCCGCCCGATGAATAGTTAGGATAACCTGCCGATATTCTTCTCGAATCCGTCGGATAACCAAGCTCGCCTGAGCCGTTACCCGTTGAGCCTGAAATTGAGCCGCTTCCCCTTGAAGCGGAAGCAATTGCCGCACGAATTTCGCTTTCAACCTGCTCAAGCTGTGCCTGATTGGTTTCAATAAGTTCCTTATACTCGCTCGACTGGCTTGAAAGGCTTTTCATAACCTCGTTACACTCTGCAACCTCGGCATCAAGTTCGCTTTTTGATGAATCAATTTCATCAATACTTGACTGAAGTTCCTTCTTGTTAGATTCAAGCTGCTGCTTATCGTTAGTTAATTCGTTTCGTTTTTCTTCAAGCTTTTTCTTTTCTTTCTCGATTTCCTGCATCTTTGTCATAAGCTCGTCAAGAATTGCGCTGTCCTGCTGAGATACCGACTTAACCATTTGCGCACGTGTAAGCATTGAGCTTACATCCTTGCAAGTTAAAAGCACCTCAAGAGTAGATGCAGAGCCTGATATATACATTGCACGAAGCCTTTGGCAATAAACCTGATAGGTCTGGTCAAATTCAGCCTGCTTTTGGTCAATTTTTGCCTGAGCGTCTGCAATATCCTGTTCTGTTTGCGTGATTTTTACCTGAATTGCATCAATTTCTGCTTGCAATGCGGCTTTATCATCTTCAAGAGAATCAATCTTATCTTGCATCAAGTTTATTTTTGACCTGAGCGTTGCAAGATATTCCTCATTTTTTTGCTTTTGGGCAGAAAGCTTATTCAGCTTGCTTTGAGCGCTGTCTATCTGCTGTTGAATTTTTTGCTTTTCACTTCTAAGCTGTGATGTTGACTTAGCCTGAGCCGAAAAAGCACTGCCAAAGCTTGATATAAAAAATGCAAAGCTTAAAATCAATGACAATGTTCGTTTCATACTAAATGCCACTTATTTCACTGCCTTCCTTATTTAAATATTTACTCATTGTAATAATTGAGCCTCCGACACCGGTCAACACGCCGATAGCAACAAATATTCCGAGCATCGGAAGTGCATAATCGGCAAATTTAAGGAAGCCTAAGCCGTTAAACGAACTGAGGATATCAGAAAATTCTTTAACCGCAAGTTCGTAAAGTCCCCACACAAAGCCTAAACTGATAACGCCCGATGTGATACCGAGGATTATACCTTCAACCACAAACGGCAAACGGACAAACGAATTCGTTGCCCCGACTGATTTCATAATGCTTATCTCTAAGCGGCGGCTGTAAACCGTAAGTTTAATTGTGTTTGAAATAATGAAAACAGAAATAACAAACAATACTGCGATAATAACAAAGGAAATAACCGTAATTCCCTGCCTTAACGCAACAAGCTTTTTAGCAAGATTTTTGTTTTCTCTGATAGTATCAACGTGCTGCATTTTTTTAAGCTTATTAACCGTTTCGTCAAATTTGTCAAGATTTTCAACCGTTACCTTATATGCATTCGGAAGCGGAATATCGGAGCTTATCTGAGTAAAGAATTCTGCTTGAGCCTTCTCCATGGTGTTGAGTTGCTCCTGCCAAGCGCTTTCCTTTGAGATAAATTCAACGCTTTTAATATTTCCGCAAGCAGTAATCTCGTTTTGCATATTTGTAATATCATCGGGTGTTGCGTCATCCGTGATATAAACCATAATTACATTTTCCTCTTCAATTTTGCCGAGAAGAGAATCGATATTAAGGAATATCATTGAAGCAGAGCCGATAAGAACAAGGCAACTCATAAGAACACAAATTGATGCGATAGACATCATTCTGTTTGTCCAAGTATTCCTAAAGCCCTCTTTAATTAAATATTTTAAACTTGCACCTGTCATTACTGCTCACCTCCCTGTTCTTCCTCTGTGCTCTCGTCGCTTACAACGCTTTCGAGGTTATCAAAAATATCCTCTTCGTTTTCGTCCTTAGGCAAAACGTCAACATTATCAATCTCAACGTCCTCGTCAAAAAAGAACATATCGGTGTCCGCTTTAGGGTTTTCGCCTGTGAACTGAGCATGGGTAGGGTCGGGAGTATCGGATACAACCTCGCCGTTTTTAATAACAATAACACGTCTTTGGAACGAACGCACCAAATCGTGCTCGTGAGTAACCATAATAACAGTTGTGCCGGCATTGTTAATCTTAGTCAAAAGACCTACAATCTCGTGGCTCATTTCAGGGTCAACGTTACCCGTAGGCTCGTCCGCAATAATAACCTTAGGATTATTAACAAGCGCCCTTGCAAGAGAAACTCTCTGTTGCTCACCGCCCGAAAGCTCATTAGGCATCGAACGTGCCTTTTGAGAAAGACCTACAAGCTGAAGAATATACGGCACTCTCTTACGGATTTCCTTTTCCTTAGCGCCGATAACACGCATTGCAAACGCAACATTGTCATAAACCGACATTTTAGGAATAAGGCGGAAGTCCTGGAACACTATGCCCATTTCTCTTCTGTAATAAGGAACCTGCTTTTTCTTAAGAGTGGCAGATGAATATTCGTTAAAAATAATTTCACCCTCGGTTGGCTTTTCCTCATGCATAATGAGTTTTAAAAATGTACTTTTACCTGCACCCGAAGAGCCTACAACGAAAACAAACTCTCCGTCCTCAATTTTGATATTAACATTTGAAAGGGCGTGGGTACCGTTGCTGTCGTAAACCTTTGATACATTTCTGAATTCTATCACGATTTTTTCCCCTTGTATTTCATTATAAATTTACGCCTTAGCGCACTTATTCATTATTATTAATAATATAATATATCAACTTATAAGATAAATCAAGATTTTTTTGTTACTCTTTTGTAAACATCAGGTTACAATTATTAAAAAATCCGCCAAAACAGGCAATTTTGACGGATAAAAAAATATCAAATTTTTTCGCAAATTACGATTTCGTTGTAATATGCGCCGATAAAGCCTGAATTAATTTCCCTGCACGAGTCATAGAAATTTGCCTTGAGCACACATTCACGATACATCATTTTGAAACTATTAAAAATCGCTTATAATTTCAAATCCACTTTTTCCTTTTAAAAATATAAATAAGTGAAAAAACGACTGCAACATTTAAAAAAATCACATACGGATATCCAAAGCGGGAGGAAAGCTCCGGCATATATTTAAAATTCATTCCGTACCAGCCGACTATAACGGTCATAGGCAAAAAAACAGAAGTCACGACGGTAAAAAGCTTCATTATTTCATTTTGCCTTGCGTCAATGCTTGTTTGATATGCATCCCAAAGATGAGTTACGCTTTCTCTCAAAATATCCGTATTTTCCTTATATCTTACAGCCTTATCCCTAAAGAGCCTGAAAAGCTTATATGATTTTTCATCCAAAAGTTCGTTTTCATTTTCAATATATATCTCGGTTGCATCAATAAGCTGTTCATAAAAAGCACGAAGGCGCAAAAGTTCTCTTTTCTTTTCAATCAGCAGCTCGGCAAAATTTTTGCAAACATTTTTATCAATAACCTCTTTTTCAAGCATAGCTATCTCCTCTTGCACATCAACCTGAGCCGAACACTGTTTTGCAATCGTTTCAAGAAACGAACAAATAAGCTTTTCAAGCGTTGCGCTTTCGCAGGCGGTATTTGAAAGAACGCTTAAAAAGCACTTTTGATTAAACGAAAAATCATCGCAAATATTAACAATTATCATCATATTTTTAGAAATTATAATTGCCAATTCGTTGTTGCTGTCTGTTTTATTACATATTATATTTATGCGAATAAAACTAAAATCATCGTTAATAAATTTTGTTAAAAAGCTGCTGTCTGATTTTTTTCTGCAAAGTTCAATAATATTTTTAGGCAAAGAAAAAACGGCGGCAAGCCTTTCAAGCTCACCAACCGTTATAAATCCGAGTGTAAGCATATTTTTGCCGATTTCATCAACATCAATGCTTTTCACCTCATCATCAAAAACGTAAAACACTCATTATCACCGATAATAGTATTTGCGCTTTTTCAACATATATTATTTCTTTTTAACCTTGTTTAACATTGCGTTTATCTCAAGAATTTGCTCCTTGGTGAATTTGCCGCCGAGCATCATAAGTCCACGCTTAACTGTAAAGCCCTTGAGCATATCAATCATAGTCTTGTTGATATCGCTAAGCTTAAAGCCCATAACCTCGGCGCCTTTTTTCTTGCCCTTTTGCTTAGGGCCGTCGGGTGTAAGCGCCTTTTTCATTTTAAGAAGAAGCTTAACTGCACAAATTTTTCCTCTAAAGGTTGAAAGAATATCGCCCAAAGTATCGTTTACGCTGTAATAACCGGCAGGAGTTTCAATCTCAAACCAATTGATTACCGCACCCTCTTCTTTAAGCCTGTAATCTTCGTTAAACTTGTCAACTTTTCTGATTTGAGCCTCATCTGTTAAATCGCCTGCTTTTGCAACAAGGGTGGTTTCACCCTCGTTTTTAACTTCAAAGTGGAAGAACGGAAATTCGCCCTTTTTCTTTTTGCCGACACTCTCGCCGTTTGCAAAAAGCTCAACCTCGTCAAGATTTGTATAAACAGTAACCTTGGTTACGTCCTCAACCCTGTCAACATACCTCTTTGCGCAGATATGGAGCATCGGCTTTTTGGAAAGCCAAGCCTGATAAGCATAAAAGCTGTCTTTTTTATACTTTCTGTCAAATGTGACAAGTCCCTTGTGGTTCATACCGTTTTCGCCGCCTTCGGCACGTGCGTCTGCGGCAAAGTCAAACATATTCCAAACGTGAGTAGCCCAAAGATAAGGACGTTTTGCAATTTGCTTGATTACTTCCTCGTGATAATATGCCTGATATTCCTCAGTATAATCTCCCTGTTCAGGGTGACTTGTGTGCCAATTGAGTGCCTCGCAACCGTACTCGCTCATACCGATTGCCTTGTTTGGATATTTCTTGTGGAACGTGTCAAACCAATCGCCGTACATTGACACATCGCCGCCGTACCAGCCGAAATAATGGTTATATGAAAGAACATCCGAAATATGCACATATTCCTCATTAATATTGCAGGCAGTAAGCACAGCTTCGGTAGTAAGCCTTGTTTTATCAAGCGAATGAACAAGGTCATTGAGCATTTTATGATTTTCAACAATAGGAGAAGTTGCACCGCCCATTGTAATTTCATTTGAAAGTCCCCACACCACGATTGACGGGTGATTGTAATTTTGATAAACAAGCTCCTTCATTTGCGACTTTGTATTTTCAACGCCTTTTTCAAGATGCTTTGAAATATACGGAATTTCAGCCCAAACAACAATACCTCTCTCGTCGCACAAATCATAAAAATACTGAGCGTGCTGATAATGGGCAAGACGGATAGTGTTAGCACCCATTTCGCAAATCAAATCCATATCCTCTTTGTGATGCTCAGGCAAGAGCGCATTGCCGATATGAGGCCTGTCCTGATGCCTTGAAACACCTCTTAAAGGATACTCTCTGCCGTTTAAAATAAATCCTTTTTGCGCATCAATTTCAAATGTGCGGCAACCAAAGCGTGTTTTAACCTCATCAACCGCCTCGCCGTCAACAATAAGCTTAGCGACAGCGGTATAAAGAAACGGGTCGTCAACACCGTTCCAAAGATGAACGTCTTTAATTTCAAGTTTAGCACTCGGATTTTTACCGCTTGCCTTAGCCCTTGCAACAACCTCATTGCCGTCGCTTATTTCAAATTCAACCTCGCCGTCGCAATAAGCGTCAACAGTAATTTTTGCGTCATCGCCGCTGATTTCAGGTGTAACCGCAATGCCGGGAGCACCGTAAAAATCAAGGTCAAAATGATTTTTGCCTACTCCGATAAGGCTTACATCCCTGTAAATACCGCCGTAAAATGTAAAATCCGCAACCTGAGGATAAACGTAATCGTTAGGCGAGTTATCGGCAACAACAACAAGCAAATTTTCGTCCTTAATATCATCAAGCTTAACCCTAAAGGTAGAATATCCGCCGTCGTGAACGCAAATTTCTTTTCCGTTAAAATAAACAGTACCTGTTGAATTTACACCGTCAAGCTGAAGATAAACTTCTTCGCCGTCAGGCATATCGCTTTTAGCCAAGCTTTTTGCAAAATATCCCTTACCACGATAATAATCGTTGCCACCGTCCTGTCCGTCATCGCCATTGAAAGTGTATGGCAAATCAATGCTCTCCCAATCGCTCGGAAATGTGCTTGGTACAGAGGAAGCCTCTTTTGAAAATTTCCAATCCTTGTCAATATTAATAACCTTGCGCATAATATACCCCTCTCAGTAAATTATTATATATAAATTATAAATCATTATTATATTTAATTCAACAAACATATTATTAACAAATAACGATAAATAAACCAAAATTGTATAGAAAAAGAGCACCTCAATCGAGATGCTCTTAAATTCTCTAAACATAGAAAGTCTTAATTACTTTCTCTTAAACTGCCTTGCCTTCATTGTTACTTCGTCAGAAGCAGGGAATGTGTTCTTATACTTGATTGAAAGAGATGCGCTCTTATCCTTAATAACTGCTACATTTGCGTGGTTTACAGCTACCTCTGCAACCATATCATACTCAGCCTTAGTGATTTCCTTAGTCTTAGTATTGATTGTGCAAGTAATGGTACCGCCCTTATATGTAACCTTAATGTTATCCTCTGCTGTACCCTGAGCGAATGAAATAACGTCGATTTGTGCAACAGTTGCACTGATATCACCGAGAACCTCGAAGAAGTCTCCCTGTGAATCCTCGCCTCTCATACTCATTTCAGCAGCCTTTGGCTGAATTACCATTGTGATAGTTCCGTCGCCGTTATCTGTAATGTTAGCATCAAGAACGTCCTCACCCTTAACATAAGACTTTCTAAAGTCTTTTTTGCCCGGATCTTTCTCGTCACAATTGTAGTTATCAAGCTTAGGGTTACGGTTGTTACAAGGAACAAGACCGTAAATGTTTGGCTTAAATAAGCCGTCAACAATACCCGGAACGAGCTTGTTAATAACAGCATTTTCCTTGCCGTCAATCATAACCTTACCTACATTAATTTTCTCATCACCGAGAAGCTTGTAGAAAGTCTCAGTCTCACCCTTATCATTGACATACTCGGCAGTAAGAGTCTTAGTGTAATCATAAGCCTCTTTATAATAGTTAGCAACATCTTCGAGTGACTTAAACTCAACTCCGCCGTATTTGCCTGCCTCAAATGACTTTTCAAGAACAGAAGTATCTTCTGAAGAACCGGCTTTTTCGCCCTCTGCTTGATTCTTCCAACTGCCGTCCTTAATCTGGTGAATAGCCTTAATGGCACCTTCAGTTACATAATTTACTTTTGCACATCCTGCAAATGAGCTTGCGATTAATCCTGTAGCAAGTACAAGGCACAAGCCTTTTTTCACATATTTGTTCATTTTCAGGGTTCCCCTTTCAGAATTATACGAATCCGTTTTATAAAACGCTACATATTAAATTTATATTAAATCTCACAAAATGTCAATAGAAAATTTAAAATTAAGTCATAATTTTTAAAAAATTAATTTTTACATTGAGATTTATACATTATTATGGTATACTATTTTGATGAAAACAGACTATAGTACAGTATTTTTAATATATTTTCCAAGGAGTGATAAATAATGAGATGTAAAAACTGCGGCGCAGATAACGATGACAACAGATACATATGTGAGGTTTGCGGCTCTCCTCTTTATGACGAAAGCGATTTTGACAATGCAAACAGTATTGACGACGACAGAACTCAAACCTTTAAAGCAGTAAACGAGCCGAAAAATCAAGTTCAAAACCGAAATGATAACTATAATGATTATGATAAAGAAAATCAATATAATAATCAATATAATAATCAAAAAAATAACGAAAGCGAAAAGAAAAATAAAGGTGCCGAAAAGAAAAGCATCATAATTATTGCTGTTCTTGCGGTTATTCTTATTGCAATCATTGCCTCTGTTGCGGCAATTGCCCATAACAAGAACAAGGACAATACCACATCTTCAAACCTTACTAAAATTTCTACACAGTCTGATTCTACAAGCGACAAATACAGCACCACAGAGAAAAAGACTACCGAAAGCACAACCGAATCAACTACCGAAAAAACCACCAAGCAAACCACTGCTTCCCTTTGGATAATCAACACAAGCTCAAGCGGTGGCGGCGAAGCAGAGGGCGACGGCAAGTATGAAAACGGCAAAAAGGTTACTCTTGTTGCAAGAGCTGACGACGGATACAAGTTCGACGGCTGGTATTCAAACGGAGTCAAAGTAAGCAGCAAGGAGGAATACACCTTCACTGCTAACCAAAACGCAAGCTTTTCAGCACAATTTTCACCTGTTGAAACTCAAGCGCCTGACACAACCGCTTCAAATTCAGGCAGTGACTTTGTTTTCGGCGAGTAATACAAGTAATCAAATAATATAGGTATAAATATATTAAAAAAGAAAAGAGATAAAAATGACAAAGGGCGAATCAGCTAAAGAAAATTTTATGAGCGGTCTTAACTGCTCGCAAGCGGTTGCTGCTGCTTTTGCGGAAGAAATGAATATGCCAAAATCGCTTGTTGAAAAATTAACCGTCGGCTTCGGCGGCGGAATGGGCAGAATGAGAGAGGTTTGCGGAGCTGTTTCCGGTATGACCTTCGTTATCTCTGCGCTTTATGATGATGATAAGTCAGGAATTTATAAGCGAGTTCAAGCTGTAGCAAATGAATTTAGAGAGGAAAACGGCTCAATAGTATGCCGTGAGCTTCTCGGTCTTTCAAAGCCCGGTCCCGATTCGCCGCTTGCCGAGCCTCGCACAAAAGAATACTATAAAAAACGCCCGTGTCCGGAGCTTGTGGAGCTTGCCGCAGATATTCTTGAAAAATATATTTCAAATAATCCTTATAAAAAATAAAAAAAGTGTTGCATTTTTGTTTTATTTGTGTTATATTATCTAAGCACAAAAACGTGCAACACATAAATGCGCTGGTAGCTCAGCTGGATAGAGTGACTGGCTACGAACCAGTAGGTCGGGGGTTCGAGTCCCTTCCAGCGTACCAAAAACGAGGAATGTTCTTTAGAATGTTCCTCGTTTTTATTATGTTGTGAAAGTGTGCGAGAATACTCTTTATTTCGGGGTCCCCACAAAGTCAAAGACTTTGTGGGGAGAGGAGAAACATATGGAGTGTTTGTTACGATTTTGCTCTGCAAAATTGTTTAAACACGGAGTGTGTTTCGACGAGTGGACCTTTCGATACTGAGTGACGGGACCGACAGCGTACCAAAAAAAGTCCAAAGTAGATTTGTCCGCTTTGGACTTTTTGAGCGATAACTCAGTAAAAAGCATTAATTATCGGATTTTAAAGTACCCATATTTTTACCACTCAAACATACTTGATAAATAGATTAAGTTTATATATAATAAATTTAGATAAGTATACGCAAAATAAGTGATTTTATTGAGAGGGAAAATTATGTATAGTGTGCTTGTAGTTGATGACGAGATACGTCAAAGAGAAGCAGTTATTAAAAGCGTAAATTGGGAAAAAGCCGGATTTAAAGTTGTGGGCGACGCTGAAAACGGAATTGAAGCACTTGAACTTCTTGAAAAGCTGGAACCTGATTTAATTTTGACTGATATTAAAATGCCGCTTATGACAGGACTTGAACTTGCAAGAAAGGCAAGAGAAATAAGGCCTGCCACAAAGCTTGTTATTTTAAGCGGATACGATGATTTTGAATATGCACAGGAAGCGTTTAAATATAATGTTATCCGTTATCTTTTAAAACCTATTTCCGCAAGCGAAATCAGCGAAGAATTCGTAAAAATCAAAGCGGAAATGGACGAAGAATTTGAAAGGCTTAAAACAGGAACATCAAATGAAGAAACTGAGTTAAGGCTTAAGAAAACGGAATTTCTTTTGCCGTTGCTTTTAGGAACAGGAGAGGATATTTATACACCTCAAGAGTTGAAAGACAGTGCCAAAAGGTTAGGACTTATTAAAAGCGACAATGACTGCTACAGCGTTGTTGTGTCAAAATTCAAAACTTTCAGCGGTGAAAACTGTACCGAGGCACATCATATTGATTTTGTAAACAGCATTGTAGGAAAATATGCAAATTGCGAAAGCTTTTTTGTAAACGGCAGAATTGTCACGCTTGTGACGAGTGAAGCGGAAGAAATGTCAACAAAATTAAGACTTCCTGTAATTGAGCTTGTGCAAAGCGCAAAAAAGCTTTTCGACCAAAAATGCACAATCGGTATCAGCCAAACGGTTGAAAGCCCGGTGCTTTTGTCGCTTGCTTGCGCTCAGGCTATCACGGCAAGGCGATACACCTCTGACGGTGCAGGCGATATCAGATTTATTAACGATCAGGAACACAAAAGCATATATGAACTTGAGGACATAGAAAAGTCCGTCCATAAGCTTGAGCAGCTTTTAAAAATAGGCAACAAGGAAGAAATAAGTGAATTTCTTAATGATATGTTATCAAATAAAAATCGTGACGAAATAAATTATTTGATTATTCAAATACTTGCAACGGCGCACAGATGCGTAAGCGTTTTATCTGACAATGACGCATTATCTGAGCTTTTCTCATCAAATAATCCTTTCACCTCTCGCCTGTCATTCGATTTTAACGAGCAGTATAAAAAAGAACTGATATCACTTTGCCTTGACGCAAGAGATATCATTTCACGCTCGCAAAGGCACGAAAGCGAAACGATTTGTGACAGAGCACTTCAAATTATAAACGATGAATATATGAATGAGGATTTATCATTGACCGACGCAAGCGACAAGCTGGGTGTAAGCCCAAACTATTTAAGTGCGCTTATAAAGAAAACGAAGTCGCAAAATTTTATTGCCCTTGTTACAGAACGCAGAATGAAAGCGGCAAGCGATTTACTGTTGTGTACGTCAATGAAAATTTTTGAAATATCACAAAAATGCGGATACAGTGACCAGCACTATTTCAGTTATTGCTTTAAAAAATATTACGGTATGTCACCTAACAAATACAGAGAGGAGCATTTAGGAAAAAACGATGTTTAAGCGTAACAAAATAAAATTGTCTGTATTGATTATAGCAATCGTTGTTTTCGGCGTTATATTTTCAACTCTTGCTTCTACATTATTTTTTGGCATATTTTACAAAAATTCAATGTTTGATTCGGCTTATGTATCGAGCAGGCAAGCCGTGTCGCAGGCTAACGAAACCGTTTCTAATTATGTTTCGTCAATAAAAAACAAGCTTGATAACCTTTGCGATGAAATGAACAGTTGTACCGATACCTCGTCGCTTCAAAATGCAATATCAACAGCATCCAGACTTGAAGAAGATATTTATTGCGTGATGCTTTATGATATGCAGGGCAATTTGCTTTTAGACGGAAACGACAACAACGACAAAGTAAAAAGCAATCCTACTAATTTATCGTTTGACAAAGCCGCTTTTTCAGGACTTACTGACGGATACGCAATTACTCAACCCCACGTAAATACTATTTACGAAAACAAATATCCGTGGGTTGTAACAATTGCAAAAAAAGAATATTCAAATCTTTATGCCCGCCAGGTTTTTGTTGTGATTGATTTCAAATTCTCGTCAATTGCAAAATATATTGATAAGGTGAGCATCGGTCAAAGGGGTTATTGCTACATTATCAATTCAAAAGGCGAAATTATTTATCACCCACAACAACAAATTCTTTTTTCGGGATTGAAAAAGGAAAATACCGATGAGATTTTTGACCTTGCAGACGGAATACACAGAAAAAGAAATAATATTTATAACATATCATCCCTTGCCTCGTGTAATTGGAAAATAGTAGGTGTAAGCTTTAATGACGAAATAACACAAGCAGTAAAAAGCCAAATAATCATCGGCTCTGCATTTGCGATTTTATTCAGCCTTTTTATATCGGTTTTGGTTTATTTTATTCTTTCAAGAACTGTTACAAGACCTGTCAGAAGGCTTGTTGATTCAATGCAAAAATTTGAAAAGCAGGCGGAATCATTTGAATATAAGGCAGATATGAGTAACGTTGTGGAATTCAAAACGCTTTCGTCATCGTTTGAACATATGGTGCTTATGATTCAGTCGCTTATGGAAAAGGTTCACAATGAAGAAATTGTTCTCAGAAAGACGGAATTGAAAGCCTTGCAGGCTCAAATCAATCCTCATTTTCTTTATAATACGCTTGATTCAATTCAATGGATGTGTGAGCAGGACAACAGCAAGGACGCAGTCAAAATGGTGGGTGCGCTTGCAAAGCTTTTCAGAATAAGCATAAGCCACGGCAACGAATTTATAACAATAAGCGATGAACTCAAGCACGCCGAAAGCTATCTTATTATTCAAAGTTACAGATACAAAAACCAATTTACCTATTCATTTGATGTTGACAAAAGCGTTTTGGGCTATATGTGCAACAAAATCACAATTCAACCGTTTATTGAAAATGCAATTTATCACGGGCTTGACCGAATGGTTGACGAGGGCGAAATCAAAATTATTGTCCGTCGCCAAGGCAAGGATATTGTGATAATCGTTAAGGATAACGGACTGGGAATGACGCAGGAGCAATGCCAAACCATTCTTCAAAAGGACCGAAGCGACTCAAAAGGTATCGGTGTTAAGAATGTAAATGACCGACTGAAAATATATTTCGGAGAGGAATACGGAATTACGATTGAAAGCGAGCTTGACGTCGGCACAACCGTAACGATTAAAATTCCAAAAATTGAGAAAGGACAAGAACATGAATATTAAAAAAGCGACTGCCTTGCTCACTCTTACTTTTTTTCTTATTGCAGTCCTGTTTGGCTGTGCAAAAGGCGCAGAATTTGACAACAAAAGCAACAATATTGCAATAATAACAAAAGGCAGCGACTCAACTTTTTGGAACGATATGAAAAACGGAGCGCTGTCTGCGGCAACCGAATACAATGTAAACGTTACATTTGAAGGTCCTGAAAACGAAGAGGATTACAACGCCCAAAACAAAATGATTGAAAACGCAGTTTCAAACAATGTAGGCGTCATAATTCTTTCAGCGATAGATTTTGAAAAAAATGCCGATGCCGTTCAAAAAGCTATTAACAGCGGAATTAAGGTAATCACGGTTGACAGCGACGTTGATGTAAACGGCAAGGAGCTTTTTGTGGGTACAAACAATATTGAAGCCGGAAAAAAAGCGGCAAAGCAGGCGGTCGATTTGTGCAACGAGCAAAAGTCCATTAATATAGGTATAGTAAATTACGGCGCAAATACCGAAAACGGCAAACAGCGATTAAAAGGATTTACCGATTATATAAACAAAATAGATAACGCAAAAATTGTTGATACGGTTAATGTTGAATCAAACAAAGAAAGTGCAACCGCCGGTGCAAAAAAACTATTGAAAAAGCACAAGCAAATCAATGTGCTAATAGGCTTCAACGAATGGTCAACCATCGGGGTGGCGTATGCAATAAAGGAATTAAATTTGAATAACAAGGTTTTCGGCATAGGCTTTGACAGCAATGTCAACTGCGTAAATATGCTTGAAAGCGGAGAGATAGATACACTGATTGTTCAAAATCCTTTTTCTATGGGTTACACTTCGGTTTCAAAAGCGTCTGAAATACTGTCGGGCAAAAAATCGCAAACAAACACAATTGAAACCGATACCTATGTTGTAACTCGAAAAAATATGTTTTCACCTGATATTCAAAAAATACTTTTCAGCTTTAGCGAAAGCAGTAATTAACAAATATTCAAAACGGCTTTGACGGTCAATTTTGGCTTGTCAAAGCCGTTTTTTATGCTTTTAGGGCAGTAATTTTAACATAATAAATCATAAATATCGTAATTTTTTATACACTTTGAATAAAAAATTACATTCAATTTTAAATCTACCAAAGATATAATAAAGACACACAATGACTTAACGAAAAATTTTAAGGAGGTAATCTTTATGAAAAAGATGAAAAAGTTATTGGCATTATTATTAGCAGTAGTAATGGTAGTAGGTTTTGCAGCTTGTTCTTCAAAAAAGGGTGACGGCGGCACAACAAAGGCGGCTTCGTCTGCCAAAGGTGAGATATCGGTATTCTATTACACCTTCAGCGATGCATACATTTCAACCGTTCGTTCATCAATGGATAAAATCTTGAAAGACGGCGGCTATACCTATAACGATTACGACGCAAACGGCAACCAGACAACGCAGACCGAGCAGGTTCAAACAGCACTTGCAAAAGGCTCATCAATGCTTATCGTCAATGTAGTTGACACAGGCTCAAATGATGCGGCTCAAAACATTATAAATCTTGCAAAGGCTAAAAACGTTCCTGTAATCTTCTTCAACCGTTCTGTTGACCAGTCGGTTATTGAAAGCTATGAAAAGTGCGTATTCGTAGGAACAGACTACGAGCAAGCAGGTCATATGCAGGGTCAGATGATTGGCGAATACCTTGTAAACAACTATGACAAGCTCGACCTTAACGGCGACGGCAAAATCAGCTATGTAATGTTCAAGGGTCAAGAGGGCAATATGGAAGCAATCGCACGTACAAAGTACGGCGTTGAGGACGCTAACAAGGTTCTTGAAAAAGCAGGAAAGCCTGACCTTGAGTTCTATGATGCAGCTAACAAGAACAAATATCTTGTTGACCAGGACGGCTTATGGTCATCGGCAGCAGCTACAAACTATATGAGCACAGCTCTTGCTCAGTACACAGAATCAAACAAAAATATGATTGAACTTGTAATTGCCAACAACGACGAAATGGCACTCGGCGCAGTATCTGCTCTTCAAACAGCAGGCTACAACAAGGATGGCAAAAAGGTTATTCCTGTATTCGGTGTTGATGCAACAGACGCAGCTAAATCAGCTATCAAGTCAGGCTCAATGATTGGTACAATCAAGCAAGACGCACAGGGCATGGCTACGACAATCACAACAATTATGGGTAATTACCTCAACGGTGCAAACGCACTTGACAGTATTGACACTGCAAACGTAGTAGGCACTTGGAGAGTAAATATTCCTTATTCGGCTTACACAGCAGATTCAGAAAAATAATATAAATCAACTTCACAAAATACGGTTGGGGCTTTTTGCCTCAACCGTACTATTCAAAGCAGATAGGAGAGATACATATGCAAAACAATATAAATAAATCCGTTTCTGCGACTGACAAAGATATATTGTTAAAAATGGTTGATATAGAAAAGACTTTTCCGGGTGTCAAAGCGCTTGACCATGCACAGTTGACGGTCAAAAAAGGAACAGTTCATGCACTTATGGGTGAAAACGGCGCCGGTAAATCAACACTTATGAAATGTCTTTTCGGTGTTTACAGCAAAGACAACGGTCACATTTATGTCGATGGAAAAGAGGTTAATTACAAAAACAGTAAGGAAGCCCTTGAAAACGGTGTTGCAATGGTACATCAGGAGCTCAACCAAGCGCTCAAGCGTAATGTTATGGACAATATGTGGCTCGGCAGATTTCCAAAGGTTTCAAAATATCTTCCTTTCACAAGTGAAAAGAAAATGTATGACGAAACAATGAAGGTTTTTAAAGACCTCGAAATAAACGTTGACCCGAAAGCCGTTATGAGCACAATGTCGGTTTCGCAAAGGCAAATGGTTGAAATTGCCAAAGCCGTTTCCTACAATTCAAAAATAATTGTTTTTGATGAGCCAACCTCCTCGCTTACCGAGGAAGAGGTTGAGCATCTTTTCCGTATTATCAATATGCTTAGGGACAGAGGCTGCGGCATTATTTATATTTCTCACAAAATGGAGGAAATTTTGCGCATAAGCGACGACGTTACAATTATGCGTGACGGCAAATGGATTGCCACAAAGGCAGCAAGTGAGCTTACTATGGACGAAATCATTAAGCTTATGGTTGGCCGTGAACTTACAAACCGTTATCCTGAAAAAGACAATAAAATCGGCGACGTTCTTCTTAATGTCGAAAATTTAAGCGGCGAATATACAAACCTTAATAATGTTTCATTTCAGGCAAGAAGAGGAGAAATCCTTGGTGTGGCAGGGCTTGACGGTTCAGGAAGAACTGAGCTTTTAGAGCAAATATTTGGAATAACCACCAAAAAAAGCGGAAAAATCACACTTGACGGCAAAGAGGTTAAAAACAGAAATCCGCACGAATCAATCAAAAACGGCTTTGCCCTTTTGACTGAGGAAAGACGTGCAACAGGTATTTTTGGAATTTTGAATATCAGAGAAAATACTACAATTTCAAGCTTAAAAAAATATCAGACCGGTCCGTTTCTTAACAAAAAGAAAATGAAGGACACGACTGACGAATATATAAAATCCCTTAGAGTTAAAACTCCTAATCAGGAAACAAAAATCAGCTCGCTTTCAGGCGGTAATCAGCAAAAGGTTATCCTTGCAAGGTGGCTTTTGACTGACCCTACCGTGCTTCTTCTTGACGAACCAACAAGAGGTATCGACGTAGGCGCAAAATACGAAATTTATCAGCTTATTCTTGACCTTGCCAAAAAAGGCAAAACAGTCATTATGGTTTCTTCCGAAATGGCAGAGCTTTTAGGCGTATGCGATAAAATTCTTGTTATGTCGGGCGGCAGGCTCTCAGGTGAGGTTGACGCAAAGACTACTAATCAGGAAGAGATTATGACACTTGCGGCAAAATATGTATAAGGAGGATTTCATTATGGCTGACACAAGTATAAAAAAGGTTAAGCGTTCACGTATCTCCCTTTGGGTTGAAAAATTCAAAGCGGCAGACAAGGACGACAAAAAAAGATTAATTACAGATTTATTATTTAACAACGCAATGTATATCATCATTGCAATAGCGGTGATTTTTATTGCAATCAAGGTTCCGGCATTTTTGAGTGTATCGTCAATAGTTAATATTGTTTCGCTCACCGCCGCAAAGCTTCCGATTGCTTTGGGTATTGCAGGCTGTATCGTATTAACAGGTACGGATATTTCGGCAGGTCGATGTGTAGGTCTTACCGCCTGCGTTGCGGCTTCGCTTTTGCAAATGACAGGCTATGCCAACAAAATGTTCCCTAATCTTAATACAATGCCGCTTTGGATTGTATTTCTTGCAGTAATTGCAATCGGCGCAGTTGTTGGCCTTGTAAACGGATTTTTTGTTGCTAAGTTTAAACTTCATCCGTTTATAGTTACTCTTTCAACCCAGCTTATTGTATTTGGTACTGTTCTTATGTATCTTATGATTGGCGGCAACAACGGTCAAACTCTTTCAGGTCTTGACTCGTCTTACACAAGCTTTATTACCGGCACGCTTTTCAATGTCGGCGGTGTTGCAATTCCTAAATATGTTCTTTATTCTGCAGTTTTAACAGCAATTATGTGGGTTATTTGGAATAAAACAAAGTTTGGCAAAAATATGTTTGCCGTAGGTTCAAACGAAGAAGCAGCAAGAGTATCGGGCGTAAATGTATTTATGACAATCTTAATGGTATTTGTGCTTGCAGGTGTTATGTACGGTATCACAGGCTTTATTGAGGGCGCTCGTATTGCTTCTTGCTCTGCAAACACAGGTCTTAACTACGAATGTGACGCTATTGCGGCTTGCGTAATCGGCGGTGTATCATTTGTAGGCGGTACAGGTAAAATCAGCGGTATCGTTATCGGCGTACTTCTTTTGCAGATTATTTTTGCCGGTCTTAACTTCCTTTCCGTATCCGCAAATATGCTTTACATTATCAAAGGTGTAATCATTCTTGTTGCTTGCGCAATTGATATGAGAAAGTATCTCGCAAGAAGATAATAATTAACCACCGTTTTTGAAAGGCAGTGAAAAATATGAACGAAAACAACACAATAAATCTTAACACCGAAAGGAAACCCGGAGGACTTTACCGAAACATAAAAATGTCTGTAAAAACGGCAGACAAGCTCATCCTTGTCGGAATTATCGTTCTTATCGCCTGTATGATTTTTGCGGTAAGTCATGCAGGATTTACTGTCACATTCAATACAGACGGCGGCTCGCAAATAGATAACCAAAAGGTTATGTATGGTCAGCTTGTTGATGTTGAAGAAAATCCCGTTAAAGAGGGCTACACCTTTACGGGCTGGTATTTAGACAAGGATTGCACTAAGCAATTTGATGTTAATAAAGACACTGTAAGCGACAGTCTGACTCTTTATTCGGGTTGGGAAAAGAAATAAAGGAAAAAGTTATATATATTTTGCAATTGACAAATCAAACATAACTTAATAAATATACAAAAATAAGCCAATGCATGGGGATAAACGTCCTTTATGCATTGGCTTGCTTTTATTAAGGGAAATTTTTATTTTAAAAGGCTTGTTTCTTGATATTGACACAATTATAATATATAATTAAAACAAAACAGATATATTAATTTAGGAGATAAATATGGGAGATAAAAATTTTATTGCCGGAATAGGCTGTACCAACGTTGACATTCTTTATTCGGGAATTGACAGATTGCCGAACGAGGGCGAAGAAATATATGCAAAGCATTTTTCACTTCAGCTCGGCGGCGGTGTTCCCGCAACGCTTATAAATCTCGGCAGGCTTGGAATTAAAACCAAAATTGCGACAGAGCTTGGAGATGATATTTTTTCAAACTATGCAAGGCAGGAATTTGAAAAATGCGGCGTATCCCCTATTAATCTTTATAAAGGCGATGACGATATTCCGCTTAATGTTACAAGCGCTATGATTACAAGCAGGGACAGAACGTTTATGTCCTACGGTCACGGAAGCGTTGAGGCAACGCCCGACGCACTTGATGCGGCCTACAAAATGTGCACCGGCGCAAAGATAGTGATTATGCACACAGGCGGCTTTTTGCCTGTATACAAAAAGCTTAAAAGCGAAGGCACAATGCTTGTTTTTGACTGCGGCTGGGACGATAATTTGAGCCTTGAAAACTACAAGGAGCATCTTGAGCTTGCTGATTATTATACCCCAAACCAAAAGGAAGCGCTTAAAATAACAGATACCGACACTCCGGAAAAAGCGGCTGACGTTTTATCAAATTATTTTGAAAAGGTTATCGTTAAGCTTGATAAAGACGGCTGCCTCGGAATGGAAAACGGAAAGAAATTTTATGTCAGTCAAGTTGACGATTTCAAGCACGTTGACTCAACAGGTGCAGGCGATGCATTCCTTGCAGGCTTTATTTACGGCTTGTACCACGAAAAAAACTTTGAGGATTCAATCAAATTCGGCAATATTACAGGCGGAAAATGCGTTACCAGCGTTGGTTGCTTAAGCTCATCTTGCACCGAGCAAGAGCTTCTTGAAGTAAAGGAAAACTATTATAAATAAGCAAAAGCCGACTAATCAAACGCCAGATTAGTCGGCTTATTTTAATCATAATATTTATCAAGCTCGTATTCGCATTTTTCGTATTTTTTAATCTTTGGCTCTTTATAAATTTTACCTCGGCAAACAACCATATACGGCTGAGAGAGCGCACGAAAATCATCAAGCGGATTTGAATTTGACACGAGGATATCGGCACACTTGCCGACCTCGATACTGCCTGTAATATCATCAATTCCCAAAATTTTTGCATTATTAAGAGTGGCGGTATAAAGCGCAAAAGCAGGCGATACGCCGACGTTCTTTTCAAAATAATGAAGTTCACGCCACATATTATAATGGGTGGTATAGGGGCAACCCGTATCTGTTCCCAGCCCGACGGTAATGCCGTTTTCAAGCGCTGTTTTTGAGCCTGAAATCATATTGTTATAAACAATATTTGAATTATATTGCACCGCCTCGCTGATACCCAGGGTTTCACGTTCAAATTTTGCCATAGGAAGCGCAGGCGAAATTGTGCAAACCAAAACGGCATTATGCTTTTTAAAAGCATCAATTTCCCTTTGGGTAAGAGTAGAGCCGTGCTCGATTGAGTCAACTCCGTTTTCAACGGCACACCTTACACCCTCAGGGCTTTGAACGTGAGCAGCAACTTTAAGACCGTAGCCGTGCGCCCTGTCACAGCAAGCCTTAATCATGTCTGCCTTCATCATAAGCTTACCCGGCTCACCCTTAACCTTAGCGTCCATAACTCCGCCCGTAATCATCAATTTAATTAAATCTACGTTTTGACTCTTTAATTCGTCAACCATTTTAACTGCGTCCGCCACGCTTTGGGCAGGACGTGTAACAGAGCCTACCATATGGCCGTTCGGCACGCCGATAGCAAAATTCGCCGCCAAAATCCTCGGTCCGTCAAGCTTTCCGGAATTAATCTTATCACGCAGGCGGGTATCAAGATTATCAAGACCGCCGACCGCACGAACAGTGGTAACACCTGCCATCAAGCCCTGCATTGCATAGGCATGGCACATTTTAAGCACAAGCTCTCTTGAAATGGCTGAGGAAAGCGCAATTTTAGTTAAAAGAGTGGTTTTCATCGGCTTGTTTTGCGGCTTGCCGCCTGCAGGAAGATGAACGTGCAAATTGATAAGCCCCGGCATTAAATATTTGCCGCTTAAATCAATAACTTCATCGCTTACACTCGGAGTAATACTGCCGATTTCAACAATTTTTCCGTTTTCAATCGCAACGTCAATATTTTCCCTTGCCGCCATATCCTTCGTGCCGTCAAGAAGAGTGCAATTTTTAAATATCGTTTTCATAAAATCACCTGTAACAATTATAATAGAAAAAGGTCTATTTTTCAATTTGCCATAATGCATAAAAATTAGGGGCTTTTATGTACGAATTGCACAAAAGGCTCAAAACAGACTTCGAGAAAGTGAGATAAATTTCGTATTTTGCGAGTGGGAGCTGTACATTGGTACTGCCCCCGAGCAAAAGACGGAAAGCGCAAAAAACGGCAAGGGCTCGATGTCCTTGCCGTTTTTCTAATCCCTCCGAGTGCAACAAGTTGCACCCACCTCCCTTTACAAGGGAGGCTAAAATATTTATTTATATTATTCGGCGCAGTTTAGCCACTTTATCGACAGTCTAAGGCGAACAATGTTCGCCCCTACGGTGGATTTTCTTTTATCATTGTAGGGGCGATTATCAATCGCCCGTCTGCATTATTCTTCTATAATTGCTTCGGTAACTCTTTGAGCCGCCTTGCCGTCGTCAAGATAATTAAACTTATCATTAAACGCCTTATATTTTTCGTCGTAGCTTCTGTCATTCTCGGCATTCTTGATAGCCTTAATCAGCTCGTCCTCGGTTTGAACAATCGGACCGGGAAGCTCATCAAGGTCAATATAAAAGCCACGGATTTCATTACCGTATGCCTCAAGGTCATACATATAGAAAATTTCCGGTCTTTTAAGGTTTGCATAATCGAAAAATACCGATGAATAGTCCGTTACAAGCAAATCGGAAATGACATAAAGATGATTGATGTCATTCACCTTTGACACATCATAAACAAAGCCCTTGTATTTATCAAAATCAAAGGAATTTGCAACAAGATAATGCGCCCTGAAAAGGATAATATATTCATCGCCGAGATTAGCTTTCAGCTTATCAAAATCAACCTCGGTTTTATATGTGTAGCCTATGCCTGCCTGATGCTGATTGTCACGCCAAGTAGGTGCATAAAGAATATATTTTTTATCCCTCGGAAGCTGTAATTCACTTACTATATCTTCGATATCCTTTTGAGTATAATTTGCCAAAAAGTCATTTCTCGGATAGCCAAGCTCCAAAACAGTATCCGTTCTGCCGATAGCCTCCAAATTCCAAGCGGAAATAAACTTTTCTGCCGCAAAGTGCGACGGGGCAAGAATATATTTAAACTTGCTTGCATCAACCTTATATTTTTCACGGATTTCGCTTTTTGAATTCATAGCGTTGTCGGAAATATTAATATCATAGCCAAGACGTTTAAGCGGTGTGCCGTGCCAAAGCTGAATGTAAACTTGGTCGTCCTTAGGATAAATATGGTCGCTCATTCGATAGTTATAAACCCAATACTTAGCCGTTGCCGCCGCAATTTCATAATCCTTTGTATTAACCGTGACTATATAAGTATTAGGGTTGTCCAAAACAAAGGTAAACTGCTTAGGATTGCGAAAAGCCCACACGAAAGTATAATCCTCAAATTTTTCCTGAGTGAGCATATATTCATAAATTGCCTTTGGACTGTCGCCGTAGCTTCTGCCGTCAAAGGTCGAAAACAAAATAACCTTAGGGTCGGTTTTAATCCTGTCTCTTATTTCATCATAAGATTTCTTTCTGCTTTCAAGGAGAATTTTACGTGACTCTTTACGAAAACCCGACTGCTTTTTTGCAATATTAATCGCAAATTTCTTAATAGCCTCAAAAAGTTCTTTTTTATAATTTCGCTTTTTAGGAGCATAAAGAATTTCAATATTATCTTTATCAAGCCACATACTTGCGCCTCCTCTTTAAATACAGCTTATAATGTATTATATATTATATATTATAACAAGCAAATCGTCAACAAGCATTGTCAATAAAATAACAAGTGCGTAAATAGGTTTTAATCATTTCAAAATTTTGACTTTTAAGAACTCTTAATAAATCACAATTATTATTAATTTTCTCTTTTGTAATAATACCGCCTCGTGCCGTGTGAGCCTTGGTATGAAAATCAGAGCCTGAACACATCAACTTGCCGCTTTCCCTTGCCCAAACCTCTGCCTTTTTGTTAAGCTTCTCATTCGTTTTTCCGTTATAAATTTCAATACCGTCAATATAATGCTCATCGCATCTTCTTATGCCCGTTCTAAACGGGTGCGCCTGAAACACAAGAAATCCTTTTGAATGACAGAGAGAATATATTTTCTTTTCCCACGGCTTCATCAAATTGCCTGAGCTATAAAGAAATCCCTCGTCAATGCCGTAAATAAGATAATCGTTAGCCGTGCCGTAATGGCGAAGTTCCATTCCGAGCAATACCGTAAAATCTTTGCCCGATTTTTCAGCTTCCGCTTTCATTCGCCTGTATCCCGAAAGGTAAAAATCAATCTGCTTTTGCGGGCACCAATTAGGCTCAAAAGTCATAGGACTGTAGTGGTCGGTAACGACTATTCCGTCATATCCTTTTTCAATATATAATTTTACAATTTCCTCAGGCTCGACCCTGCCGCAACGTGAAACACAACCCGTGTGGCAATGAAGCTCATATTTATATAATTTATTTTCCATAAATTTTAGGATATCACAAACATAATCTTATAGCAAGAAATTTTAAACATATTTATATCATAAACATTCAATCGTATAAATCTTCAAAAAGTTATTGACACGCTGTTTTTTTAATTATAATATAAAACCGTAAAACAAGAAAGTTTTGGAGATATGGTATGACACACAGAGATTTTGCAAAAAATGCGCCTATGGGGTGGAACAGTTGGGACTGCTTCGGTGCAGCTGTAAATGAAAAACAGCTCAAGGAAAATGCCGACTATATGGCAAAAAATTTAAAGAAATACGGCTGGGAATATATTGTTTGCGATATTCAATGGTATGAACCAAAGGCAAAAGATAACGATTATAACAATTTTACCGAGCTTGATATGGACGAATACGGCAGACTTATCCCTGCCGAAAACCGTTTTCCGAGTGCTAAGGGCGGTCAGGGCTTTAAGCCTATTGCCGACTATGTTCACTCCCTCGGCTTAAAATTCGGAATTCATATTATGCGTGGTATTCCACGTCAGGCAGTGCACAAAAACACAAAAATAAAAGGCAGTAAATTTACTGCCCGTGAGGTTGCGCACCATTTCAGCGTATGCTCATGGAACACCGATATGTACGGAATGAAAAACTGTGAGGGTGCACAGGATTATTATAACAGCATATTTGAACTTTATGCTAAGTGGGGCGTTGATTTTATAAAGTGCGACGACATTGCGGTAACGGAATTTCGCCAATGGGATACGCCGTACAGCGCATATTATGAAATTGAAATGATTAGAAAAGCTATTGACAACTGCGGCAGAAATATGGTGCTTTCGCTCTCTCCCGGTCCTGCTAAAATCGAAAATGCAAAGCACCTTGCAGAAAACGCAAATATGTGGCGAATGACAGGTGATTTTTGGGATAAGTGGGACAAGCTTCACGATATGTTTGACAAATGCCTTTTGTGGCAAAACGAAGTTAAAAGCGGAAATTATCCGGACTGCGATATGCTCCCGCTTGGCAAGCTTTGCAAAAACTGTTCATATCACGGTCCTAAAGACAGATACACCCAATTCACAAGGTCTGAACAAATCACAATGATGAGCCTTTGGGGAATTTTTAAAAGTCCTCTTTTCTTCGGCGGCAATATGCCTGAAAACGACGAATGGACGCTCTCGCTTTTAACAAACGAAGAATATCTTAAAATGCACAAAGATTCAAACGGCGCACACCAGCATTACAGAAAAGAAACAAACGGCAAAGGTACCGTTATTTGGGTGGCGAACGGAAAGAAGTGTAAATATGCAGCACTTTTTAATACTAAAGATAAAAAAGCTAAAATCAAATTCAATTTAAGCGATGTTTTAATGCCTGATGAAAAATACAACATTTTTGACATTTGGGCAAAAAAAGAACTCGGCAAATTCAAAAATTCATTTACTGCCGAGGTTGAACCTCACTCAGCCGTACTGATAAAAATATACAGTAGAAATTTATAATTGGACTTTTTCTACACGCTGTCAGACTTCGAGAAAGTGAGATAAATTTCGTATTTTGCGAGCGGGTGCTGTACGTAGGTACTGCCCCCGAGCAAAAGACGGAAAGTGACAAAAGTGGCTTGAAAGTAGTGGTCAAGCCCCTTTTCTATAAATGTATTTTTGATTTTATTTTGGCAAGAGCAAGCCCTTGCCCTACGTCATTACTTTAATTATAATTTAAGCACGGCACGGTTTAGCCACTTTATCGACAGTCTGAAATCCCGTATCAATTTTTCAGATACGGGAGTTTTTTAAAATTTACTTATTTTTTTGTTCTCTTTTTTTCTTTGCTTTTTCAGTTTTAAGCTGTTGCTTCATTTCTTTTTGCTTAGCCTCAAGCTCCTTAGCCTTTTGCTCCTCAAGGCGTCTGTTTTCCTCATCACGTGCCTTTGCATCGTCATACATAGCCTTAATATCCTCATAATGCTTGTAATTCTCAGCCTGAACAATGAGCTTGCCTGCGTCAATATACGGCTTTGCAAGACGGTTGTAATACGAATTTTCATCCGTCGCCTTTTTAATTAAAGCCTCAATTTCCTTTCTTTCAGCCTTAAGCTTTGCCTTTTTTGCTTTAAGCCTTGATTCTGTATTCTTATCCTTAGCCTTTTTTGCTTTAGAAATTTCAGTTTCAAGTTCTGCCAAAGCGGCAAGATTGGCGTCCTCTTTTGCAAAAAGCTGTTCAAATACCGCATTATCAAAAGGAACAATTTTTCCGCCTGCTTTTGCAATAGCTTTCTTGCTGTACTTTCTGTTTCTTGCGGTTTCGATTGCAGCGCTTCTTTCCTCTCTGTGCTTCTTGGTATCCTTCGGCATAGCCTTAGCATTTGCCATTGCACGTTCAAGTTCTTCGTCGCTTACATCTGACAAACCGTCAATTCCGTTTGCATAAATTCTTTTTGCCTCTTCAAGCCTAAGCTTCCATTCCTCACGGTCAAACTTTTCGACTTCTTCGTTTACCATTTTTGAAATTTCAATATTTTCGTTATATGCTATTGCATCTTTAAGTGCCTTTTTAGCTTGCTTTTTGGCAGCCTTGCCTTTGGCACTTTTAACTGCTTTTTTGAACGAATCAATATCTTTCGGCTCGGCATTTTTCATACTTTGCGCCTCTTCAATAACATCTATTGCATCAACAATATCTTTATCGTTAAGCACGCCGTTACCATAATCTTCAAACATTGCACGAAGTTTAAGCACCTTAACAATTGCACGCTGGCGAAGCTCCGTCATATCATAGAAGAAATACGGAATAAAGTTGAGCGTTGCGCCAATAACCGATAATATAACAATAACGACAAATGCTTTTTTGAAAATATCGTTAATATAAAGAACGTTATAAGGCGAGTTCATTACTTCGCTGATTGATTTGCCTGTTATTGCCGATATTTCGCTTGCACGAGACGAAAGTGTGTTTTCATTAATACCGACCTTTTCGTATACAGCCGGCACAAGACCGCTTGTCAAAAGAGTAATAACCGTTCCTATAAGACCGACGGTTGAAAACATACCGTCAATTCTTTCTCCGGTCAAATATTGCTGATAATCACGAATATCGGCATTTACTGCAGGAGTCAAAATAACGCCGAATGAGCTCATAAGATAGTTACCGAAAAGAATAATTGCAATATATACAATCATTTTAGGCGGTTCTGCCTGAACAACGGGATAAAGCAAAAATAGAATTACGGCATTGAGCGCATTGGTGAAAATGAGCACCGCTTTTTTGCCCCACTTTTTAATACAAAACGGAGCGGCAAGCATTCCCCAAAGGTTAGCGTTTGCAACAACCATTGTGATTATTGTATAAAGTCCGGCGCCGACACCGTCTTCTTTTGTGTTATGGTACTGATAGCACCACTGGAGCATATTGCCATATGTAGATTCAAGAAATCCTATCCAACCTGCAAGAGATATAACCCAGAAAAGCTTATTCTTTGCAACTGCACGGACGGCATCAAGAAATTTGATTTGCACAACGTGGCTTCTTGCCTGAACAATCTTTTCCTGAGTATTTGCAAAAATATATACAGAACAGATTACGCCGAGAATTGCGAAAGGCGGATAAAGAATTCTGTATAATTTCATATCATAAAGGTCATTGTTAGTTGCAACCTTTGCAACAAGCGGCAAAACAGCAGTTGCAATAGACGGAGCCATAGAATAAACAACAGACTTAATTGTTAAAACATTTGCTCTTTCCTGAGTATCCGGTGAAAGCACCATAATAAGGTTTTCATACGATTCATAAAAGAACATATAGAAAAATTGAAAACCGATATTAAACAAAAGAACGATAAGAGCCTTAACGTTTTGGCTTTCAATTTTTTCATACGGCACCATTACCATACCCACAACAAGCAAGCATGCCGGAAGCGCCATTGACAGCAAATAAGGTCGATACTTTCCCTGCTTACTTCGGGCATTATCAATAATATTAGCCCTTATTGCAGTGGCAGGAAAAGAAACAGCAATACTGATTGCATAAATAATATAAACCTTAGTTGGAGAAATGCCGATAGCATTACCTATAATTACATTTGTAGTGCTCAACGTTAACTGCTGAACACAATAAATCAGGAAATAAATTCCTATTCCGCCGAAGGAATAAGCAAATATCTCCTTAAACGGCATATATCTGCCGGGCATAGGTCTTTTCCAATATACCTTTGCGTCAGAAAGAGTTTGTTTAATCTTTCCTATTTCCATAAAAATTAACCCCTTTTTCTTTTTGAGCTTTAGAAGTACATACTTTTTTCATTATAAGTATCTTAAATACTTCAAAGCCGTTCCAACTAAATATTATATAACATATTCACTTGTAATTAAATATAAAATACAGTATAATAGATACATATTTCAGAAATGGTGGAATAGAAATGTATCATAATAAATCTTTTTATTTAGGATATCAAAGCGAAAACAATTTATTTTTACCGAATGTAATAAGCGCTTTTAAAATTCTTGTAGATGAAAATTATTTTTATTTTATGGATGACGAGGAACGCAATTTGTATCCCAAAGGCACAGTAGCTTTTATTCGTTGCACGGCAGGCAACGGCAAAATCTATACAAAACACGGTGAATTTGAATTAAGCGAAAACGACTATATCTTTTTGAATTTCCACGATATTATAAAATACAAGGCTATGGGGCAATTTTGGGGATACCGTTGGACTAACTTTACATATCACGGCTGCAAAGATTTTGTCCTTGGCAAAATAGGCAAAAGTAAGGTCAGCGACGACGAGGAAAAATATTTTGAAAAGCTTATAGGAATAGGTCAAAACGCTGAAATTTCAAACTATGTCAGTTTCATTTTTCTTGCATATTACTTTAACGTTTGCAGAAAAGAAGAAATAAGCGAAATTCTTAATCTTGACACCTCACACCGCAGGCTGATTGACGATATTTGCTCATTTATATCGCAAAAATTATTTACGAAAATAACGGTTGATGCCGTGTCGGCATTTTTCAATATTACCCCTCGCAGACTTCATCAAATCTTTATCAAGGAACTTAATATTTCACCAAAAAAATACATAACAAAAAAGAAAATGGAGGAGGGTTACAGGCTGCTTGTTCAAACCTCTATGCCGATTAACAAAATAAGCGAATTACTGTGTTTCAGCTCACCGTATCATTTTACAAATGAGTTTAAAAAAATTTTCAACCAAACGCCTACTCAAGTAAGAAATATCGAAAAATAAAGGAATGACTATATAGCATACTATATATTGTATATAATATACAATAAACGACTATTTTAAAAATTTGCTTTACAATTCGTGTGTAATATGCTATAATCTTTTCGCTGTAAACGAATTACACGGTTTCGGGGTTTAACTGCCTTGCAGTATTCACCTGCCCGTTACTGAGTTTTGCGTGATACGGCAAATAATATTAAATGAGGTGAAAATTATGACACAGGCTGAAAAGCAAGCAATTATCAAGGAGTATGCTACTCACGAGGGTGACACAGGTTCACCGGAAGTTCAGGTTGCAGTTCTTACAACAAGAATCAACGAGCTTACAGAGCATCTTAAGGTTCATAAGAAGGACCATCACTCAAGACGTGGTCTTTTAAAGATGGTTGGTCACAGAAGAAACCTTCTCGTATACCTTTACAATAAGGACATCGAAAGATACCGTGCTCTTATCAAAAAGCTTGGCATCCGTGATACACTCGACAGATAATTTGTCACTTAGGCAAGCATGGCTGACGGTCAATGCTTGCCTTGTTTACTTTTTTGTAATTTAAGGAGGCGCAGACAATAGTAGTAAACCGAGTATGTAAATTATAATTTGTATATTGGGTTTATTACTATTGCACCTCCTTGATTAAATAAATAAAATTTAAAGAAATGAGGTACTAAAATGTTTTTCAAGAATTTTAAAGTTTGGGAAACCGAGCTTGCAGGCAGAAAGCTTACACTTGAAACAGGCAAAATGGCAGGCCTTGCAAATGCTTCTATTATGGCTCGCTACGGCGAAACAGAAGTTCTTTGCACAGTAACAGCGTCTGCAAAGCCACGTGAGGGCGTTGACTTCTTCCCTCTTTCGGTTGACTATGAGGAAAAAATGTATGCGGTAGGCAAAATTCCGGGTTCATTCCTTCGCAGAGAAGGCAGAGCAGGAGAAAAGGCAATTCTTACATCCCGTTGTATTGACCGTCCTATCCGTCCGCTTTTCCCAAAAGATTTAAGAAACGATTGTTCAGTTGTTGCAACAGTTATGTCAGTTGACCCTGACTGCTCACCTGAGATTACTGCCGCTATCGGTGTATCTGCCGCTATCGCTATTTCGGATATCCCTTGGGCAGGTCCTATATCTTCGGTAAATGTCGGCCTTGTTGACGGCGAAATCGTTATCAACCCAACTCTTGAGCAAAGAGCAAAGACTGACCTTACACTTACAGTTGCATCAACAGCTGACCTTGTTGCTATGATTGAAGCAGGCGGCAACGAAATTGATGACGAAACAATGTTTAATGCTATTATGGCAGGTCACGAAGAAAACAAGAAAATTGTTAAGTTTATTCAAGGCATCGTTGACGAAGTCGGCAAGCCTAAGTTTGAATATGAATCATCAGACCCTGATCCTGAAATTATGAAGGAAATTGAGGACTTCTGTATTGAGGACGTAAAGAAAGCTCTTGACACAGATGACAAGCTTGTTCGTGACGAGGCTCTTCTTCCTATTTATAATGCAGTTCACGAGAAGTTTGACGAAAGATTTGAGGGCAACGAGGGCAAGATTGAAGAAATTATGTATCTTGTTCAAAAGCACGTTGTTCGCGCTTGGCTTAAGGACGAGCATAAGAGAGTTGACGGCAGAGGCATTGACGAAATCCGTCCTCTTAACGCAGAAATTGACCTTCTTTCAAGAGCAC
>ULXY01023704.1_pt1 | contig 46739 bp, 52 predicted proteins | sample 1961741 | NCBI WGS metagenome assembly ULXY01 (sample SAMEA4835851, study PRJEB28245) | human gut metagenome | biome: gut microbiome; material: fecal sample | place: Denmark | collected 2008
GTTGCTGGAGTCGTTACAGGAGCAGCGCCATCATTCGGTGCTGCACCTTCTCCAGTTTCATCGTCGTCATCTTCATCTTCATCTTCATCGTCATTCGCAGATTTGAACAGGCAAGTCGGATCACGCAACACCTGTTCATCCAGCCACTGGCACAGTTGCTCGGACGTCACTTGTTGTCCTTCCGCAGACGCGCGCTTAGTCAGACCATCGATATCTGCAGCTTTTGCATCCATGCCCGCATAATAGGAACACATCCAGTCAATCAGCGCTTGACAGGACGGATCACCGGCATCGGCGCGCTTGGCGATGAAATCTTCCAGCAGGCCAGTCATGGCCTGTGGGTCACTCTCGGCAGATGCAAATTTCTGCATCAGTGCGCCGGTCTGCTGTTCGTTCATACCGGCGATTCTCTCCGCAGTCACCAGCAGGGCGGCGGCCTGCTTCTGCACCACGGTGCGAGAGTTCTCAATATCTTTCACTTCCTGATTTTCGGGATCCTCGTTAGTCGGGATCTTGATGTCGATACCGGTTTTATCACCGGTGTCCGGTGCCGATGTCGCGGCATCGCTCTTGCTGCCCGGAAGGTCGTGCTTCTCATTCGAGTTCACATCAGTAGTGACATCGGAGATAACGCCTTTCTGGGCAGACGCCGGATCTTTCGCGTCTGTTTGCTTCACGCCAGGCTCTGTCTGATCCTCAAGCCCTGCCTTTTTCTGCAGGGCTGCGGCGACGGAGACTTTCTGCAGCAGCTTTTCAGTCAGCGTATTGGCCATCTTTGTGGTTCCTTTTATTTAATGTTCCGTCACAGCATCTGCTGCAACAACGTCATTGTCAACTCAAGCGGCGAAAACCGGCGAGTTGCGGACACCAAATAGTTCGCATACTCTTTCGCAAGAACATCCGGCACAGTATCTGCCCGCCTACAGCATACAATAATAGTTTTTGGATTTGTTTTCAAATCAACGGAATCCATCACATTCTCCAACATACCAGATACAAAATGTGAAGGATCCATCCCTTTTTGTTCTTTATACCGATCAACCGCTGCCGTCAGATTCCAATCCTTATAGGGTTTTGGTTGGAACGTCATGTCTTCGCAGAACGCATCTACATCAGGAGACGAGAGCAACTCGCCAAATACACCGGGTAAGTGCTTCCGCAGAGATTCTGCGTCAGCGCCCTCGGTGCATCCGCACTGTCCCGGCAAAAACAACTCCAGAAAATCTTCCGGAGACAGCACGCACTTTCGATCCTCCAATGCACCGAGGAACTGATTCTCTCTGCTATATTGAAGGAACTTTTTCAATTCTGCAGCACTGTTCATGCTCGACGCATTTTTATGCTGTTTGAAGAATCGGACAATATTCCGATCCAGCGAACCCTTTTCCGCAGTCGCAATGATCTCTTTTTCGATCTTCGACAGCTTTTGCAACGTATCCAACCGTTCCTGCCCGTGCGCAGTTTTCAGAATCAGCGAGGCAGACGCGGGATGGATCGGATGCGGCTTCCATTGTGCGAAATCAGTTGCGGAGGCAACTTTCTTAATGGAAAACGCGATCTTTTCCGCAGGAGAGGCGACACGGCTGATGTCGTGATACAGCGTCTTATCTGAAATAACGTAATACTGCGCACCTTCATCGTTGATTTGTCCGCGCTGATATTTATAGTGATCGCAGTGCTCACCTTCCGTGTGTGCAACTCGTCCGCAGTAGCTGCAGATATCATGCGCTGCATCACACCCGATGGAAAACTTCATAGGATGACCTTTGGACAAATGTTCAATATCATCCCGCCAAAGATCCGTCTTCACACCAATGATCAGTTCTCCGCGATGCATATCCGGATTCACTTTCGCTGCGACGATGTAACCCTGCGGTGATGCACCATCACGCGAAGAGAAATGCTCCGTATATACACCACCATGTTTCATAAACGTTGGATTATGATACTTTCCGATACCGCCGTCCAGATCTATATAAGCCGTCGCATTCTTTTCCGGATGCGGGAACTTGTGCCGATAACTGCAACCGTTGTAGAAGTCCGCGCGGGAATTTGGACCATAATAATCACCGGCGGCAACCGAGATCAAATGGATGTAGCTATGCCCTGGTTTACGTTCAAACGCGTCGTATTCTTTTTCAAAGATAGAAGCCTGCTTACGCAGTACGACGGGATCGAATCCCTTCGAAAACGTCGGAAGCAATACAGACGACGGGAATTCACTCCGATCGTCATATCCTGACATCAAAACTTTTTGAATCATGGAACGCCTCCGTTGCGTTATTTATTAACAGAATCCACCTGGTCATCTGTGTACCGTTGCTGGCGAGACAACGCTTCTGCAGCGCGCAAAATCTTTTCTTCATCCGCCGCAGAGGGAATATTTCCTCTTCCGAGACGCTCAGTCATACGACTGACAAGCAACTGTTTGTTCCAACCCGGACGCTGCTGCTCCGTTGGTGGCAACGATTGCAGACTGGCGTTGTACGCTTTCACGATGTCTTCCAGCGGAAAGCTGGAGATATAATCGTCTTCCAGAGCATCATAAAATACACGCTTTGTCTCTAACTCACGTAAATTGTTACGAAGTTGCGCCGATTTCAAATTTTCCCGAACTTTTTCGTTATCGCCGTCACGAACACCAAACGCGTCCGGCATTTGATTTCCCAGTGTATTCAACATCATAGAGCTTGCGAGAATACCACCAGCTCCCGCCTGCTTTCGTAGCACGTCGAAATTCATAGATTTCAGACAGCCGAGGACGTCCTGCAACGCGCGTTCTTTGATGCTCGTAGCGCGGAGCATCTGTGAATTCGCCTGCTTCACCAGTGCAACATGTTCGTACACTTCATGTCGGGGAACTTTAATAGATCCCTTGTGCGGCAGCTTTTTGTAAGAAGCCACCTTAAACATCGGACGCGCCTCGTTAAACCGTGCAATCAGCGAATCACCGAACGCACCATATGCGGTTGAGATCACAGCAGCGGCCTCTTTTCGAAACGCTGCCGGCTGCACAGTCATCACACTTTGATATCGATCCAGCGCACGCGACAACGCAGTACCGGCATTCGCTTCTTTTGACGCCAGCTTAATCAGCAAGTCGCCCCACTTACGCAGTTCAGAATCAAGTTCCGCGCGCAATTGCCACTCCGGACGATTGTCTTCGACAACAGACGCTTGTTTTTGTACAGGAGCAGAAGCCGCCTTCCGCATCGGAGCGGTATCCTGCTCCTCCCGTGTAAACCGAGGTTTGAATCGCGGCGTCGCAGACGCAGCTTTCATCAGAGTATTCGTACGAAGACGTTCGACTGCCTGTTCATAAATCTCCGGTGTATTCAGGATTGCAAAGCTGTCACCACGTGTATTGTCGTCACTGTGACTCAACTTGTACAAAGACTTTGTATGATTGTATGTCTCGCAGGCACGACGCAACAACTCCGGATTATCCCCCAACGACTGAATCAGGATATCAGATGCGACTTTATTCAGTTGCGCCGCGTCAGTAATGTGATTGGTTTTTTCGATACAGGACTTCAGCGCCTGTTCACCCCGTTGTCTGTCGTAATCAGAAAGTCTTGCCATGTTTGCACCTGCGTTATCGTTCACTCATTGATAGTATATGTAGTCGGCGTGCATTTTTCAACCGCTTCCGGAAGCTCCGGCATAAAACTGCCGTTGGTACTGACCAACGCCTCTGATAGCTGACGCGGTTTTTTAATCAATGTCACCAAACCGTCCAACAGCGTTCCGTATGCGGTTTCCGTTTTTTCTTCGATCTCTTTGAAGCCGTTCTGCTGACGATTCGGATTGCGGCTGCTTTCAAACTCTGTAATCTTTTCCAGCATTGCTGTTGTCGCAGGACTATCTTCCAGAAACGCAGAACCGGATGCGGTATAATTCAGCATCATCGTACAGTTGCGCATACACCCAAGATGGATCATATAATCCAAATCCTCCGCAGTGAACGGTTCATTTCCGAATCCTTTCCGCACAAGCGTATTCAAACCACCTGCGTGCGCAAGTAGTTTCCAAATATGCCCGATCGCCAATTTCGCGCCATTATACTGCATAATCGGCAGCATTACGAATCGATTCATCGCAGCTGAGTTGTGCTGGTACGGACGAATGTGATAAAACAACTCATGATACAGGGCCAGGAATACACGATTGAACCGTACGTCGTTTCCTAGCACCTGCTCCAGCTGCGCATAATCCGCTTCCGTAAGCAACAGCGCTTCAATCATCCACCGGATTGAATTTACAGCATCGTTTTCAAACACGTCAAACAACCTTGCAAACAATGGCCATTCGTCCTGATACCGGTATCGATCTGTATACTGGTTGCGGTGCTCCAGCATATTGACCAGTTTTCGTACCCATATATCAGAGGAACGGCTGTATTCCGGATGTTCCAACTCAAAGACGGCCCTATGATACCGACCATAGGGACCGTCAAATTGTATGGCAGACGTATAAGAAGACATAGAATGCTTTCAATCAACCCAACGTGTTTGCCAGCGGACCTTCCAACAGATCGTGTACGTCGTCGATGCGTCCCTGTTGCAGATAGATGATCAGATCTCCGATGTCCGTCACAAGTTTCTTCAACTTCTGCTCCAGAACATCGATCTTCCCTTCTCCGTACGCGCCGGCCATCGAGTCTCCTGCTCGCGTCAAATACAGCAAGCGGGCAACGCGGTCCATAGCCTGATACAACGTAGGAATGTACTCCTGAACAAGTCTTACCGTCGTCGAATCTTCCGCCAGCATCTTCAGCAACGATACGTCGAAGATGTCCTTTACACCGGCATCGGATGCGCGTTCGATGGTCTGCTGTACATCAGGCGGCATAACCGCACCCATATCCGCCACATCCACTTCCCACTGAATCGGATTCTGACCTGCGAACGCCATCGAAAATTCCGTGTCTTCCGCAATCTTCAGCAGGTACCGCTCTGAATGTACGCGTTTTGCGCTGGCTTCTTTCACCATCGCCTCTGCGATTGCGGGTTCGATCGCGTACTCTTTCACCAGCGTATATTCGGCTGCAGTCTTATTCAGGTCTTTGAATTCACGTCCGCTGTTGTCGGAAATTGTATGCACGCCATCCGCATTGAACACTTTCACACCGAGCAGCTTTGCTCGCCGCCCAATCGCATCCGGCGCATTCGCCAGATCAACGAGCTTCAGAATATTCGATTTCATGTTCTGCGCAATCGGATACAGTTTGCATCCGTCCGGAACATACAGTGTATTTTTATGTACACGAAGCTCTGCCGAATGCGGCAACTTTACAATTGTCGTGATCGTATTGTTATCTGCGCGGCACACACAACAATCTATATCCCGAAATGCCGCATGGCTGATATCCTTTGCCAGCAGATTACAACCGCTCAGTACATCTGAATCGCCACCACGTACCCACTGAGCATTGCTGACACGTCCGCTCAGTTTAAAGCCAGATCCGTTCACATCGAGAATAAGCGCATCCACGTAAGAAGCGGGCGAATCTGTATTACCCTCAGCGCTGGGCATTGTTTTAATTTGGTCGATCGTATAACCGCCAGGCAAATCCAGGTCACTGAATGGATATGGTTGCCCGACGATTGCTGCGTCACAGCGGTATGCAGCGCGTCTTTTTCCGTCATCCACCGGAATTACGAATTTGAGGGACAACATATTGTTACCGTTTGACTCGGTATTTAGCACGACATACGCAGTCATTGTCGTACCATCGACATTCAACAGCTCATACAGACCATTCGAGGACACAGTCGTCCACTCGTTATTCTGCTTTGCTTTATATACCTTAGTCGGAATCAAACCACGTGTATCCTGAATCACCGCGCCATCGCGCAGAATCTTGGCTTTCGCCACATCGTCCAAATCACGCGCTTCTGTCGATGCGGAAGTCAAAATCTTAACGGTACCTTGCGGTTCTTCCACCGGTGTCTGCGCGGTTGGGAATTTCGTTTTTGCTTCCAGCTTATCAATCAGTGCATTCAGCTCTTCGTCCGAATAATACCGAGCAAACGCGTTGTACACAGTCGGTTCGTCCTTCAACGCGGTCAGCAGCTTTGCACTGGCCTGTTTTGCAAGGTTCGGCAAAAACTCGGTCGCTTCCGGTACACCGAGCGAATCTGGAACGTCATCCCGCAAAAGCACCTCCAGCATCGTATCCCCTGCAGACTTCAGCAGGCGCTGATTGCCCTCGCGCTCCACCAGTTTTCGGAACCCACCGGTTTCCGATGCCAGCTTGGAAATCATATTGAACGGCAGATCCAACTTCACACCGCCGGAGCTTCCACCGCCCATTGACGGCATCGTCTTACGCCCTTTCAACGCTGCCAACATATCCGGCTTTTTTGATTTCAGCATAGACACCCAGTTATCCTGAGACGGAACCCATTGATCCATCTCCGGAATATACATAATGTCCATGTCGTAAATCTTACCATTCCGGTAAATCGCAGGGATATAGATGCACGTATTACCCAGCATGCCGATCTCAACGCCAATTGCAGCATTGTTTTCCTCGTTGCTGGTAATCAGTTGAAATCCCTCGATATAGTCGCGGAGTGACGGCATGCTTTGAGTAACTTGGCTGTTCGCCAGCTGTGCCATTGTGTCTTCAATCGCCATTTTGACATTCCTGCGTTAAGTTTTTGTTCTTTAATATAAAGCAATTTTCACATTAATCTACCTGAAGAAGGTCTGGCTTCGTTCCCTGCATAAATGCCAATCGCGGATAATATGAGATACTGTCCTTCTTTGTGTCAGATCCATGCTGTACATGCTGCTGAATAGAACGCATCAGATTTTCTCCAGATAGCGCTACCAACCAGTCGTCATCTGTCGTAGAAAATGTACGAGCAGGAACCATCAACGAGCGAAACGGAGGTTCTTTTTGATTGACAGAAATTGTGGAGACACCCGCATCCTGCAATGTCTTTACAGTAGATGGTGTCACTCGTGTTCCGATCGAATAGTGCAATGCCGGGCGTTCCAGATAGGTGCCGACAGCAGCGGATGGTTCTCGATCTTCAGTACCTTCTCTTGGCTTCCAGCGGGACTCCAACAAATTATAGTCGGCAATGTCTCCGACAAGCCATCCCTGCAATCCGTCCGGATCCGTCACTTCCACTTTGTTGACATATCCGCGCGCAAACGCTTCGATATTTCTGCGCAACGTACCTGCCCCGTTCTGCCGAAGCAAATCCGTCAGTGCACGGACGAATTCACGACGGCCTTCCCCGATGCCTTTGTATTCTACGATCTTTCGCATATTCGGCATACCGTCTGTCAGCAGGTCACCCGCTTCTACTTGATCACCGCGTTTTGCTGTAATTTGTTGGCCGACCGGGATGTGGTACTCACGATCTCCGACCGTAAGAAGCTGTCCGCCCTGCGGAGCTGTCCGCGCAGTGCCCACAACACCGTCCGCGTCGGCAATCACCGCGCCTCCCACGAAGTTGTCCGGCATGTTGATGAATTGATCGACGGCCTCCAAACCTCGTTTGATCCGTTTCGCGCCGACCGACTCTCCGCCACCATGTTTTGACGAGTTGGACACAATAAGCCCATTCGCCAGGACAAACAGATGGTCCTCTGTACGCAACTCAATGTCATACGTGTGCGCCCGTCCGTAATAAATCTGCGACTCTACCCGATAGCCCAACTCCACTCTGAACTTGGCATCTGTATCCGCTGATACAGGAAGTACAACAAACGGATCCGCGACCTGATCCAGCGGGAGTACGGAATACTTGGCAGTTCGAACATTGAACACAGCCACCTTGTGATCCTTAGTCGACTGAATCATCTGCATCTCGTTCCCGCGCCTTAGCGTGGTATAATATACATCTTGAAAGCCGTTGTGATGCAGCATTGCTACGGGGGCTGAGAACGGTTTCCCGTGCCGATCCGCAGCAATTACGCAATCGCCAGGCTGGATATCTTCAATCGCTTTTACAGTGCCGTCGCTCATTCTGACCAATGTGCCTTTCAGCAAGCATAGGCCACCTTGCGTCAGGCTCTCCAGAAACGAGTTAACGGCGTTCAAACCGATTCGATCCCCGATGTCCGGCAACTTATTCCCTTCCCGGATTCCGGCACAATACGCGCAGACACCTTCCCCCAAGGTGCACCCGGCAGCGCTGCGAATTTGAATACGATCTGGAAGATCGTCCAGCATATCTGCGGTAATTGGCGTATTGGCACGGTAAACACGACCGGACTTTCCTTTCACATCACGGTATAACAAAGAGCCAATATTGTCTTCATCATCCGTATCTACTGTAAACGGTTTCGGATGACCGCAGTCATCTGCTGTCACAACCTGCTTATGTGCGGCTTGCCGAATCATTTTGGAGAAGTAACCGGCATCAGCTGTTGCTTTCTGCACACCGATATATCCCTGCCGCCCTCCATGAGATGCAACCCAGTATTGAAGGGGTGTGATGCCCTCCCCATACGATCGAAATGTCGGAACCGGAATATCCCGATGTTTGGAATCCACACTGAGTAAATCGCCGAACACCAGCTGTCGCAATTGTTGCGGTTTTCCCCGTACCCCGGTTTTTACCTGTAACCCGAACGAGTTGTCCGTACTGCCCAGCGTCTCCAGCACCGCCTTATCGATTGCGGGAGTCGCTTCCTGCACCGTGCGGATAATTGCGCGCTTCCGCTCCTGTGAAGACAGTCGTGGATCCTGTGAAATCGCATATACTTTTTTCTGTAGTGCGTCTCTCATCGCTCGCAAATTGTCCGGCAGCCGCAGATCTCTAAGATGAATTGACGCGACACCACCGTATTCAGATGCAATTGTATTACCCAGGTTGTTCAGCCGATATGTTACCTGCGTATACTCTTCCGGACTCAGTTCCTTCGCCATCTGAGTAAACAGTGCGCTGGCGGCTTTCGCATCCAGCGCCCCGTCGAACTGCTTAAACCGATCCGGAAGCGCTTGCTGTATCAAATATCTGCCTGGAGTTGTCCGCATAGTGGCATCCTTTAGTCGTTATACACCGCCGGAGGAGTATTCGTACTGCTATCATAGACAGCCTTCAACTCCGGATCCGCCTTTCTCCTGTTAACCAGTGTACTCAGCGCATCCAGTCCGATCCCCGCCAGAGTGGTCGGAGCAACCCAGAGACCTCGGAATAACCTGGCTGCTGTGCGCCCTTTTGTTGGAATCGGATGTGCGGCACGACGCAGAATGTTATTCACAACTGGAATCGGCGAATGTCGAACGTACCGATTCGCGACAGCCTGCGTTTCGAGCAGATCTTGAGATCCGGAATAATGATTTAACCGGTTTTGTGTACGGGCCGCAATACGGTCAGCTGCGCGCGCTTCGCGCCTATACGTATCATCCAGCTGTTTAAGCCATTTTCTCTGTTGCGGACTTTCTGCGTTCTGCATCGTCCCGGCAGCAATCGCACGTGCCATGTTCGCCTCAGTGCGGGTCTTATTCGCATCATCCAAGGTGCTTCGAAGCGATTTCACATATTCACGCACTGTCGGAGCGCCGCCAGACGTGAGTCCGCTCGTCCGATATGCCTCCATGCGCTGGTTCCAAACGTCAGAACCGATCTTGAGATCGTTATTTCCAGAAAACTGCTGCGCATACATCGTTTCCGGTTCATTCAGAAAAAATGCTCCGGGGCCGCCGGACCGCTTACCTACCGCACGTAACAGCATACGCGAGAGATCGACCCCCGCACCCAACGTAGTGCCTGGAATTGCCTCCATTTTCCGCAGTTCTTCCAGCGCTCTGTGCATCAATGGAGCCCGCTCGCTTTCTGTCATATCGCGTCCGTGCTCCTGTTTGAACGCTTCGTTCAACTGATCCACATACTGGCTGGCCGCATTCCGTTGCCGGAAGTTGGATACCGTATATTTCAGCGGATCTTGTTTTTGCGCTTCTGCTGCTTTTGCATCGACAGATCGAATTGCTTCCACGAGTCCTGTTGACGCAGTTCCTCCGAGGATTGCCGCAAGCGCATTGGAACCCAGCGACTTGTTCCGCAAAATACCACGGTTGAGCAGAATACCGAGACCTGCTCCTGGAAGCGCTTCCAACGCATATCTTCCGACAGTGTTCCAGTCAACCGCCGCTTCTTTGTGCAGATAGCGGAATTGCTGAGGACGTTCCGCGTCCAGTTGCTCTTTATCGATAATCGTTGCCAGTGTATTCATATCTGTACGCCCTTCTTGTTATCATTATCCACGTATCATCTGCTGTTGCCAATACCAGTCGTTCAATGCTCGCTTCCGCTGTTCCGGGTCGGGGATATCCTGCTTCGTCGGAGGCGACACGACCGGATTGGGTGCAGGTGGTGTCTTCGGGGGAACGGACTGGGCAGCGGCTGTCTGTGCCTGCGGACGCAATCGCTCCAGCCCGCTCATCGCATTAGAAATCTGCGCTCTCTTCTCTGCAGGCATCTTCATGTATTCCCACAACAACCGCAGTTTACTGCCATTGGCTTTGTGCGCCAAGTCACCAACCACTTCCAGATCCGGGGAAATCTCGCTCAAAGTCTTTGCCTGATTGTACATCGTCTTCAATCGATCCCCATACCGATTCCAAAGATATGCGCCACCCCCTACCAATCCAGCAACACCCAGCCACGGCAGTATAGATCCCATACCCTGTGATTGTTGCTGCATAAGCTGCGGTTGTTGATATTGCTGAAATGCACGAGACATCTGTGGATACGGCTGCGCTGCCCGCATCATACGCTGCACCGCATACCCGGTGCCCGCGATACCCAGACCAAGTCCGGCAGCAGTCAAAGCCGGCGATTCTTTGAACGTTTTACTCAGCCAATTGCTCGCCGGAGACTTCTGCCACATATTCCAACCGGCAGCAAGATTATTGCCGAGATTGTTGAACTCAGTTTTCATCCAATTCGGAGTTCCGGAAGATTGCTTGCCGGTTGCCGGAGACGCTGTCGCAACCTGATGCGCACGCCGTTGATTTGGCGTCTCCTCATCTGCCGACTGCTTCTGCAAAAACATCATAGTACCCTCCTACTTCGCAGAGGCTGGATCCACTGCAATCGGCTGAACACCAGGTCTGCCGTTCAACACGGTCTCTGCAATATTCACCAGGTTATCAATACGAGCCAGCAGGGTTTCCTTATCATCCGACTCCTGTTGAATCTGTCTGCGCAAACCTTGAATATCGGCCCGCATACCTGCAACCTCCTGGGTCACGCGATGCATGTTCTTATCCTGCGTCTCCAATGCACGATCCGTGTCTTTCAGCAGTTCTGCCAATTCATCATTGGCTTCGCTGTCTTGTCCGGCTGCCGTCGAAGCCGGCGCCGCAGGCTGACCTGTCGCAGGACTTACCATCTGACCAGTTGTCGGATCGATCAGATTGCCTGTTGCAGGATCAATCGGCATACCGGTATTCGGATCTACCATCATGCCAAGCGCCGGATCCACCTGTCCTGCAGGCATCGGAGGCTGCGCACCTGCTGCAATAGGAGCACCGAGCATGTCCGCAGGATTCGCCATAGGATCATCAGCCGCCATCTGTTGCATCGGAACCGCGCCACCCGCAGCGTCCGGCATAGGCGTCTGCTGCATCACAGATTGACCAACATTCATCATATCCATAGGTGGCATACTACCACCACCTTGAGGCATGCCACCCGCTACCGGTGCGGCAGGCTGTGCTGCTTGCGCAATCAGCTGCATCGCCTGTTCCGGAGGAAGCGGCTGTCCATCAGGACCGACGAACTCACCCGTCGATCGATTCAGACTGATGCCAGTGTTCGGATCGACTTCGATACCTTGTTGCGGATCCAACACGATCATACCAGTTTCCGCGTCAATCGGCTCTCCGTTCGGTCCCGGAACCATCTGGATCTGCATACCACCGTTCCCCTGCGGCATACCACCTTGCGGCATTGACGCACCACCGGACATATCCACCGGCATAGGAGGCATACCACCAGTACCAGCAGCGCCTGGATCCGTGGGACCCATTGGCATACCACCCGCCGCAGGCATCGGTGCTCCCGCCATTTGCGGATTCATTGCTGCTTCCTGTGCCGCTGGCGTAAACGGCACAAATGCCTGCTTCGCCAGCCCGTGAAATTGTTGTGCCGCCAGCCGAATGGCACGAGCGCGATCAAGAACGGACATAGTAGCCTCTGGTTAGTTTTTATGATTTTAATATATCAAATTTGAAAATAAACGTCAACGCTTTGTTTGCGGAATCCAACGTGATGCGAGCGCTTTCAATTGAGGACGATATTTATCGATCAGGTATGTCATACCTACTGTACCCAACGCACCAGTCAACGGCAATGCGATGTCCAGCCACCGACCACGTAGAATATTGCGCTGATTATCCTGCAGCATACGAAACGCTCGTTTTTTCTCCACATCAGACGCACGGGACTTTGCGATATAGTGTGCACCCAACCTCGCCGCGTCCCGCTCGTCCTCATACAACTTATGATTCGCGAACAATCCAACCAATCCACCAACACCTGCGCCTGTCAGCGCACCGCTGTACTGGCTATTCGTCAGCTTTTTCGCCAATAATCCAGAACCGGCGGCAGCGATATATGGAGAAGCGCTCAATAAAATACGAGACAGCGGCGACAGCGTCTTGTCGCGTGAATGTCCGTATTGATGTGCAGCTTCATATAGATTCTTCGCAGTTGAGTCTGGATACAGCACAGGAAATGCGCGCCTGAAGTCATCCTCGTATGAATTCGTCAATCCCTGACCGGTCGCGTCTACCGCTTTTGTAAACAATGGCGTTTTTTCTGTAGCGCCCGACTGCCTCCGCACGTCTTCGAGGTGTTTCATATATGCTGCATTCTTATAGCTACTGTACAGACCAAGCGCGCCAGCCGCAGCAAGTGGCGCTCCCAGCACCGCAACACGGGTACTCGGTGGCAAACGATCCAACGCACGGTTGATCTCTGCATCCAACGTGCTGGCTTTTTTCTTGATATCCTGCGGACGGCGCTTTTTATAAATCGTCGTTACAATTTTCCAGAACTGCTCGTCGTCTTCCGACAAGTCAGGATGTGATTGATGGACAGAAGCCTTCGCCTCACTCCATACTTTCTCACCTTGTTTTCCTTTTACAAATGCAGGCATAAAAAAGCTCCGTTGTACATCTCTTCACCATTAACGTACAACGGAGCGCTCTGCTGTGCAAATCAATTATTCTTTTGTAGCAGCCAACATTGCTGCACCTGCAGCAGGATCGACCGCGCCTCGCAGCAGTTTGTCCATCAGCGCTTGCTGATACGCGGACCGCCGTTCTTTCTCACGTTCCATACGCTCGTTTTTCAATCCACTCGAAATTCCAATAGGAATCCCTGCGAGCGCTCCGAGCGCCGCGCCTGCTGGAGTCAAAATTGAAATTTTAGCGTTCCGCTGATCTTTGCCGGCCAGAACTGAATCTGTCAGGAGACCGACTCCGCCACCTGCAAGTCCGCCATAGAGCGCACCTTTTCCAAGACCCTTAATAACAGCCCACGCTTTTCTGAACGCGTCATAATTAGAACCACTCAGGTTGTCCGGATCAAATTCAGCAGCAGCGCTTTTGTTCAGCGCATCTTCACTTTCTTTCGCGTTCTCCTGCCGTTTCAGAAAGCCGTTCATCGAGCGTTTTTGTTGCTTGTTCTTTTTCGCGTTGCCGACAACGGCGTTGGTCATCGGAGCATTCTTCGTGAGCTTTTCGCGATACACAGCACTTGCAGCTTTTGTTAACATATTAGTATCCTTTTTGTTATTAGATGCGGTTTTATACACAGGTTGCCAACCCTGTGTATTCACGGCTTTTCTGTTAACGATAAACGGTGCGCGTCGTTCATTCTCCGCCAAATCTTCTGCCAGCAACAACAATTGTTGTTCCCAATCGTCGCGATCCATGGACTTCGGATTCTCAGCCAACCACCGTTTCAATACATTAATCCGATTCATCTTTTCTTGTAGTTGACTGATATACCGTGCACCTTCCCACATCATAGACGGGTTCTTCATATAGAATTGCGTTACTTTTTGATAATCATCCGGATTGTTGATTGTTTCCGGAAGTGCTCGCAACGCATTCAATGTATCTGCGTTCCACTGTTTAAATTTACCGGGATTTTTTTGAAGCAGCTGTTTTAAGGCCACATGTTCTCGTTGAAACGACTGCTGTGCACCCACCTGCTCTTTCAGATTAAGACTATAGTCAGATATGGGACTCTCTTTCTGTAACACGCTGTTTTTGCGAAATAAATCAACACCTTCTTTGTTGTACCGATTTAGTTCTTCCTGTAACCGTGCCATCGGCGTCAGATAATAGAACTGCAATGCGGTCGGATTCGACAGCGCATGATTCAATTCATGCATATAAGTATGCCCTAAACGCCCCCAGGGGGTAAAGACGCTGTCCGCACCGCTGAACCCGGTAGTTGCGCCGCCCGCACCAGCGAGCTCTCGGTTCGCTGTATTTGGAATATAGTAACTCGGATTTAATATTGTATGCGACTCACGTCTGGGACCATATGATGTCACCGTTTTAGGCTCAGTGACAGGTATCGCATCTTGCAGTTTAATCTCGCCATTTTTACCAGTCAGCCTGCGCAACCATGCTGGCATGCTAGTCCAAGTTGTTGTCGCACTCTGATTTTCCGACGCGGGATTGCCGTCATTTGGATATATCTTAACCGGTATTTGTGGCGCATCTGATTTAAACAAACGCTGTGCATCCTTTATGGAGATTTGCATTGTAGATGGCTTTTGCAAATCCTCGTTCTTTCGATTTTGATCGATTTCCGCCAACCTGTCTTTCATGTAACCCGGTTTATTCGCCTGCGCATCTACTGCTGCTGGCACATTCGTACTCACTGTTGCGTGCGGTGTAGTTGCATTTCCATTCCACTGAAAGCTGGGAGCCAGCTGTTTCACCACATTGCTGTAGACACCATTCAATATATGTGTATGAGGAACCGGATGCAGTGAATAATCCGGCATCTGTATAACAGGATTCTTGATATTCATAAGAGCTTCGCGTTGTTTCTGCATCCACTTATTCGGAAACAACGTCTGCATAAACTGATTCATCCCCTGAACACCGTTGGGCAGATTTGGATACTTTCGCGCAACGGATGACGGCGGTGCTTTAGGTTCTGGCGGTACTGATACTGGCGACGGCTCTGGTTTTACTTGTGTAGTTTTAGCAGGCATAAAAAAGTAACCCTTGTTCATACTTCCTGTTGTACAAGGGTTACTATACTCAGAAAATCGAAATTAGTCCATAATTTCAACCGGTGTATCATATGTGATCTCACCGCGTCGCAACGCCTTCAGCATCTCAGCGGCAGATCGAAACCGCACCGGTTTCTGATCTGGTCTGCTGCGCGTTCCCAGATACAAGCCTTGCAGGAATTCTGCCTGCGGAAGATAGTGCGCCTTCATGTTTTTCGGCGACAGAAGATTCCGGGACGGCAGCATTTTTTGAATCACATTCTGCACCGCTTGCTTTGATACCGGGGTGTGTAAATTTAGTGTATCACCGTCGTAGTCTAATCCATATGGCTTATTAATATTAGGATTTGTGAAGATGGTATTACGTTCTCCCGGTTTCCCGCGCAGCTTCGGGAAAAATCCCATAATGCCATACTTCCACAGCGTCGGTGCCCGGTTTACCAGAATCGGACGCTCTGCCATCGATTCTTCCAGCAGTTTTCTAGCTTCCGGTGTCCGATCTGTCGTATACCGCAGCGCATCCAGCATCCGATACCCCCGTTGCCGCAGCTTACGCAGTACAAACGGTTCGAACATCTTCCAGGCGGTTTCTTCCGGCAATCCCACTTCATCGATGGTCAGGCTATTGTCCGGAACAGCTACACCGCGCCCGCCCAAGTCCACCGCAACACCGAACAACTTTCGATGTGCAGCAGATAGCTTCGGACTTCCTTTTCCGAACGCCCACTTCAGTACACCGGATACGTTCTTCGCCTGCAGTTTCGGATCATCCGTCTCGCCGAGGCCTGTGACCGCCTCCAATGCCTGATACAGAGAAGTACGCGCATCCATCTGAGCTTCTTCTGGCAGTACGCTCTTCGCTTCTTTCAAATCCTCTGCCGCGTCAATCATTCGTTTATACAGAAAATTGACATCTGCCGCGATATTGACGTCGTTCGCCATTTTAGAAACAGGCCGATACCGGGGCGGCAGGATTGGAATCCGCGTCAGCAGGAAATCGGTCGGCTTCACACCGGCGTCTACCATCGGCTGTAACGCGCGAATTTTCTTCCGCGCCTGATCCCGTTTCGACAACGGTACTCGTGGTGCGCGCAGTGTTTGTTTTGCCAGGTGAAGCTCTTTGTCGATATCCAGATGTTCGAGCGCATCCCGCAGACCGTCAATACCGACTTTTCCGTTGATCTGGCGCTCGCCTTTCAGCACACCCTCCAGTTCCTTATCTTTCCAGCCCAGCGCGTTTGCCGTTGCTTTGAACATCATCGGATTCAAGACAGGTTCCGGAAGTTCATAATAACCCCACTGCTCCCCATCCGCTCCGAAGATTGCAGGATCGAACAGACCTCCTGGAACCGGCTGCAGATGCTTGGAGTCGAATGTATTGGCGAACGAACCACGACGCTGTCCTGTCAGCTTCTTAATGTCCCGATCCGTTGCGCCGTACATATGAACCCGATCCGGGTATTCTTCCAGTGAAATGCCGGCAGCGCGTAAATGCGCAAAGAATTTCTGGTTGACAAGCGGTGAGGACGGCGGTGTCGGCGTCATCCCGTCTCGGAAAGAGCGCCAGAATTCATCATTTCGCTGTCCCCGGATCAGCTTGGCATCCCGCAGTACCTGATCTGCGCCGTGTGCGGCCAGCGCAGAAACCTCCATATTACCGAGGCGACGAGCACCTGTCTTACCGCCCTTCATCGGAAGGTCTTCCGCCGTGTACTCCCCAGTTGACCGCGCACCCTGTTTCGATTCCGACATGTGCTTGAGCTTATAGTGAAATACGATACCGGTAGCTACGTCTTTCACCGTTTTACCGGACACAGGATCGAACAGATCCTCGCTTTCGGTCAAACCGTGCTTCTTCAGTTCCTTCTCTACAAAATCCGGAATTGTATCGTCGGTTAGAAAATCCGGAAGAATCACCGGTTTTCCTGTTTTCTCCGCGATCTTTCCCAGATTGGCATCTGCCAGTAACGCGGTATTCAGCCGGCTTGTTGTTCCCAGAGGGCTGAGTTCAATATGAACTGGACGACCCTGCGAATCCCGCAGCATTTCCTCTTTCGGAACGATTGAGTTCCCGCACCACATCGGTTTTCCGTTCCGGGCAACCAGCAGAATCCCAGTCGATACGGTACAACAGTAGACAAATCCGTCATATTCTTTTGTATAGTATCCATCTTCCTTTGCACGCTGCTTTGACTGCGCGGTACGACAATCCGAAACACGGAGTCGAAACAGCGTACGGGAATACTGCTGCTCCTGTTCAATGATCGCGTGCAATCCATATCGAATGCACGCGCGCTGTCGTGCTTCCGCAACGCTACGTACTTCTGTGACTGGATCCCGCCGAATCGTATCCAGCAATTCTTTAGCGCGCGCTGTCTGATGCGCAAGATCACGATGCGGAGCCGCTACCGGGTGCAACCATGCGTATCCCTGCACCGTCTGTACGTTGACCCGTCCGAATTCCTGATACGTAGTGTCCCCTTTGTGATTCCGGTGTGCGCGTTTACACCACATATCGTGAGTCGGCGTCACAAGCCAGTCCAGATTACGATCCCGATATCCGTACATCAGACCTTTGTATGGTCCGGAATGAATGGCACTTGGATGTTCAAACTGGAAAGTGTTCGACACCGGATCCAACACCGCGACCTTATCCTCAACTCGAAGTTGACTGAACGGTTTGAATCCCTGGTCCGTGAAGACCGTCGTGTCTTCATCGTAGCAGCTTACCGTTCCTTTCGATCCATACCGGGAGCTGTTTCCGCTCCACACCGTCTTACCGTTCCTGCGAACAAATACGGTATGGGTATACGGTACTTCGACACAATAGATCATACCGTCATAATCCACCCATTCTTCTACAGCACCTTCGACTTTCGAGCATTTATAGCTGTTCTCATCCTCTACGCGGACATTCGTCAAATGATATACACACTTTCCGAAAATCTCGGTCGAGAACATCAACCGCATGTACGTACAGTCACAGTTCCGCGCAACCAGATGTCGATGGTTCGGTGTTACAAGAATGTCCAGATCAGGCGTCTGCAAGGAATACATCTTTCCTTTGTATGCGTATTGATACGCACGGACAAAGTTAATCAGATACGACTCTCCGGACTGTGGATTCAACGTCAGAACACGGTCATCCCCTCGAAGATCCTTGAAATACAACCAACCTCTGTCGGTAAAAATCTGAGTCTCTTCGTCATAACACATTTTATCCCCGACCTGCATCGGGGTATACGCCTGTGTATATACCGTCAGATGCTTACGACCGCGCGCGACATCCATCACAGTTCCCGGATAGTCATGTTCCCAGACGGACAGGTACGGAGTCGCCGCGTTGCGGGCGATCCCACGGGTAGATTGATCTTTGTGCTGTACACCCATCATAATAGGATCGCCTTTCTTCAATACGGTACCGACTTTCACAACACCATCGTCTCCCAGCTGATCCAGCTGCTCACGTGTAAACTCATTGCTGCGGAACAGTGACAGGTATTTCTGCTTTCCGTATTCAATATCAGATGTCACGTCACCTCGCGTTTTATACATCTGCTCTGATCCGAGAAGCTCGGCTGCTTCATCCGAGATGCGAATCGCATCTTCGAACGTACCGGCATTCCTGCCGTTCCGAAACGCGACACGCAGATTCGTACCGAGTGCCGCCACTCCATTCTCATCCGTATAGTTTGAAGGTGCAAGGATTTCGTTGGCTTTCACCTTCTGTCCGGGCTGTACGACAGGATGATTCGTGATATAGCCTTTTTGATTTGCGGGAAAATTGTGATATAGGTCAATCTCATACTTCTTTCCGTCAGTCCCCCGCATCACAATGCTATCAGGCTCTACGCTGAGAATCGTACCGTTTACCGGGGCGAATTTCGCCCCCAGGTATTTGCCGATGTATTTTTCCGTTGTCGTTTGCGTACCATCCGGAAGTGTTAACAACCGCTGTACGCCAGGAGCTTGGCGATGCTTCAACGGAAGCGCCTGAAGCGGGTACTTGGAATTATGTGTGAACACGCCGTTCGCCAGCATGTACACATTGTCATCAACATCGAGATCTACGAGATACTCCGCTGTTCCTGCTGGTGTAACACTGACAATGCGTTCCCACCCATCTTCTGCAGGGATAAACATATCCTTACACAGATCTGTCGTGGGCAACAACTCGCAGTGATCATGCTTGTTCGTAAACGTCAACCACTTATGGTTTCCGTTTACGACGATTGTTTTACCAGTTGCTGTCTTGACTTCATACACATCCAGATCCTGATGCACGTCCAGCACCTGTCGGACAGGTCTGAAACAAGGATTCATCTGTTCGTCTAACGACAGTACCATATCACCTGCTTTCGATTGCGTCAGATACTCCTTTGCGTATATATGCAGCCGCTCGCCGTTTCTGTAAATACAGAGAATCGTGTCCGGATGCAGGCAGCCCATTAACGTGCGATTGCTTCGAATACCGCCAATTAACGGGATCATCCCAGCACCAGTGCTCATCATATTGTTAGATGATGCCAGATAGAAGTCAACGTCTTTTCTTGGAACGTACTCAATGCCCTTTCCATGGAAAAACGCAGGAATCCGTTCGTTCGGATCTGCTTTCGGATCGTAAAATTCAGGCGTTGCAACAATCGCATTTGCAGCGGTCGTCATATCGACGTAATTGACAGATCCGTCTTTTGTACGCATCCGCGTATAGAGATTCCCTTTGCTGTCCTTCAACGCGCCGTGCGTCAGATACACATCAAGTCCGACTTTAAGACTTTCCGGACTATTCATAGAAAGAATATTAGATGATTCTTGATACTTGACGAACAACCGCTCGCCGGGAACTGACAGACAGTACACGAACCCGTTGTAGGGAACGCGTTGAATTTCACTTTGATGAAACAACGATGCAGTCAGTGTATTATCTACTGTCAATGATGCGAGCACAACTGTCTTGCTATCCAGCAGCTCGTCTGCACGCACAACGAAGTGTGATACAATACCTTGATCGTCCGTGCCGATTTCGGTCGCCAGATCCAGTAGTCCGCGATCCATCTCTGACGCATAAATGACATGCATCCGGTGATTCGGTGTTACAAAGCAGGCAGATGTCCCATTGTCAAACAGGATCAGTTCTCCGTCATACGGATACTGATGGATCTCCAGCGGCTTTCGGAATTGCAGTACGTCATCGATCCAGCAGCCGACGAGATCATCCATCGTAACGGTTTCCAACGGTTTCCAGCGCTCTACACCGTCAGGTTCCCGAATTAAAACGGTATGCCCTACAGCAAAACAGCGAATCGGATCGATAAATCCGGCAAAACTGTCCTGAACGCCGCGACTCTCCGCCGGTGCAGCTCGTGTGTCTCCGATCCCCCCTTCACCCAATCGAGATACGCCGGTATTAAAGTCGAGAGATTCCATCGGAGAACTGCCTTCGATATAACCGGCATGCTTCCCTTCCATGAATACAGAATCTATGTGTGGCTGAAACTCGCCAGGCTCTACATCATCCAAAGTCCCTTTCCGCGAAATACGATTGAACAGTGTTCGAAGAACACCCCCACCATCCCGTACAATACGCTCTGCAATATAATCCGCCGGTCCCAATACTTTCTGGAACTGCAAACCATCACGGTCGTCCAGATCCAGCGTATCCGCCTCTCTTGCGATCTTCAGGATCTTTTTACTCGTCTGCAGCAGCGTATCCGGTGTAATACGGTCATAGGCCACACCCAGTGTACTCTTTGTTGTCTCCGGATCCAGCAATGTTTTACTGATTTCGTTGTTCCAGAGATCCCGATACTCATTCATCGTTGTAACAGCTCTCTTGTTTCCGTCAGACTCATCCATCAGTCTGCCGTACTTACCCAGATTCATCTGATACAACTCGTCGCCCCACGCGGTTCGGATCGCATCCTCTGACACACCGGCTGCACGCAACATCGGAAGAACGCCATACATACGCGTACCGCGTGTCATATACAGAACACCAGTTTCCGGATCAAGCTCCATCGACATCTGTCTTCCCGTTGTCTGCGCAGGATTAATGTGTGCTGCAATGATGCCGTTGTCTTTGATTCTCGCATACACACCTGGACGGAGTCGAAACATGTGCTTCAATGCCAATTCCGATCCATTACGAATAAACGTTCCTCGTTCAGTCATACGAGGAACGTTCATCAACGTTGCCGTTTTACGTTGCAATTCCTTTCCCGTCGCATTGTCAATCAGTACCCAATCACCGCGCAAACGGTCACCGAGCGATGCATTGTTCAGAATCGCCTCTTTTTCATCCCGCAAATGCTGACGTTTTGGTTTTTCATACGCCAAATTTTCAATACGAAGCGTATACTGATCATTCGACAACGGAAATCGACTCAACACAGCCTGTCTTACATTCTCCCGAATACGTTCACCGACCGTCTTGAAGTCGGTCGGGTCGTATACGTCCTGATCCGATGCGATCTGTTCATATGTCATATAAGGCAGTTTTGTCGATGTTCGCGCAGGTCGTTGCGCAAGCATGTTGTAACGTGCCTGTGCAAAATTAGTCAGAGTAGGAGCGGAGTTCAGCGGAGTTCCCAAATCAGCAGGATCGAAAGCAGCAGGTGTATCCATGTGTACTGTCCTTTGTTAAAGGTGAATTGGCCAGCAAACCTGCTGGGTAACATAGCATACGACCTGTTTTTTGTCAACACAAAAAGCGCGTTATTTTTGAAATAACACGCTAGATAAGCGAATAGCTCGATTGTTGTCAGTCGCTGGACTAGTTTCCGCTCACTTTCACATTGTTGTCCGCATCCAGCTCTAACTGAAGGCGCGGCACCATATGCGTCATGTTCGTCGCAGCCAGGGACTGCATCTGCTTCAACTTTGCCCGATTCTCATCCCGACGCTTTGCAAACTGATATGTTGTATATGCGCCAAGCAGCGCGAGCGCACCGGCACTCAGCGACGGAATATCTGCGAGTGTCCCAATCGCACCCCGGCTGGCATCTGTCCCACTCCTCGGAGAGCGACCAAACAGCGATTCTTTGATGTCGCGAAGCTCCCCTTTTATACCATGGTACGCCGTACTGGCATCATCCGTCAAAACACGGACAGGAGCCGTAACTGCCGCAGTTATGTCATCCGCTAATGAAGATGCTTGTTTCGGTACTGCCGTTTTTACATTCCTTCCACGTAACCGCATATCCAGAATCTGGCGATGCAACGAATCCAGTTGATTGCGTTTGGCTGCAATCTCCCGATCCAATGCCTCTTCTCTGGACTCCTGCAACTGATTGGACACGGCCTGTGTTCCAAACCACAGTCCAAGGCCACCGGCAGCAAGCGGCAGCGCAGATCGTGTAACATTCGTCAAATACCGCTGCAAAATGTTCGGTCCGCGCTCCGGCGGCTCCTGCACGGGCGAATTGCTCTGTTTCTGCAATTCCCGCACACGCCGTTTTTCACGCTGCTCCGTATCTGTCAGATCCGTATCCGGATGCGACAATGGCTGAATCGCATTGACCTTGTCCGCTTCTGCCGCGTTTCTATGTTTCCGCCACCAATTCGCCTGATCTGCGCCGGTAATACCTTTGATCAGTCCTCCAAGCGTCAATCCGGCAGCCAGAGATCCGAGGCTATTCCACAGCATCAGATTTGTACGCGGATTGTCCGCCAATTGCGGAAGTCCGACCGTCGCACGGTCCGATCCCACCAATGTCAATGCCGGATTCAACAGCTGCAACTGATGCCATGCCGGCTTGAATTCTGCTTTCTTTTGCATGCTATCCCTCAATGTTTGTCGTTTTTGTTACGTCTGCCAAATCCAAATACGTAATGTATACCAGCAGTTGCCCGGCATCCAGCTTCATGCGTTCCTCCCACACCAACTGAATCCGTGTACCTGCCGCTATCTGCGCCCGCAGATCTCCGTATTTGATCCGATCATCTGCGTTCGACAGATCAAAGCACTCACAGCGTCCTGCCATCACGGTACGAACGTCTTCCGGCACTGCTAATTCCGCATCACTCAGGAACGGACGACCCTCATGCGTCTCGCCAAGCCGTCCTTGCCGATACATGCGGTCCAATGCGGCAGATGGAATAGGCCTTAATGAAATATCAAGAGGACTCATACGAACTGATCATGTTTCGGTCTGGTTACAGACTGCTGTTCTTCCTGTTTCATTGAATCCAGCTGCCTCTGCAACGACGCGATTTCCGTCGACAGCGCACTGGAGTACAGCTCCTTATCCGCATTCTCCGTGATGTGCTCCGGGCTGGTCATGCGTGACAGCCCATATCCTGCGCCGATTCCCAACATCGGGGCGAGCACGTGCATCAGGTTCACACCGCCGATAACTCCTTCCCGTACCGTGTTGACGACGGGTTTCAGCGTATCACCGACAGCTGCGACCTTTCGCATCCGAATCGAATCCAATTTTTCTCGATATGTCATTTGTCATCCCTCACAAATTATGTAATAATGCATTTCCGATCCCGGTGACTGCTGCCGCTTTTGTCGGGCTGGGAAGTCCCAGTGCCGCTGCGGTCAGAAAACCGATCGCAGCTCCTGCCGCAGCAGACGCTCCTGTCGACACCGCAGCACTGACGATATCCGCACCGGAAATCGGTTGATTCCCGGTCGCCGGTATTGCGTTCAGCAAACCCAAAGCATTGGCCTTCATTTCCAGCGATAGATTCTGATTGGTTAGAATTCCTTCTTTCGCCATACTCATCGGAATCACATCACTGCGGGACAATGCTGATTCTGTTTTACGCAACATAGGACGCACTTGTTTCGGCTGATATCGCAACAATCCACCGAATGGTCGATTTTTATCCCAGGACAATGCTGCACTGCCACCTGCTCCCAACAACCCGAGTGCAGTCGCAAACATCAAACGATCCTTCGGATGCATTGGCATCGGATTGCCATACTCATCCGCCACCGGCTGTCCGGTCGTAGCGCCGTACATACGCATCAACGCAGGTGCTGCAGCGTATGCGCCAAGACCGAGCGCACCGCCCGTCAACAGTGCCTTACCCAGTGGATTCACCGTAATTGTACGAATCGCATTATCAAACCGATCCAGCGGAAGTTTATTCAAAAATCCGGAACCCGCTCCTCGATATTTCGCCATCGTAAATGCAGGAACCAGCGGATCGTTACTCCCAGTGGCAGGCCGGTTCAATGCATCCTTCACCCAATTGTCGTCCGGTTTCACTGTAGGAATTTCCGGCGCTTTCGGCAGTTTAGGAGGCTTCACCTTTGCTGCTGCTTTTTTCGTCAGAATGTCTTCAGGCGCGACGCCGACAAACACGCTGACTGGAGCTTCCGTCCCGGAGTCCGGTTTCTTCGGAGGACTTGTCAATGGTGTACCTGCGACACCTGGAACCGTGCTTCCAGTATAGGTGGCAGTCGGCTTATTTCCCACGATCAATGCTTCGTTGGTCTTATCCTCACCGTGTTCCACACCATCGGTTGTATGACGTTCAGGCCAGTTGTATCCGGAAATCGTGCCGGCGTATGCCTGTTTGGACAATGTTGCAGTTTTATTCCATTTCATACCATCACCCCTGTTGTCTTGCCATTTCCAAACCCTGCTGTCTGGCTTGATTGTCAAAACGCTCCAATGCGGACTTCGCAACATCATACAGTGTCGGATTCAGCTGCTTCACCATCGTATAGATCTGCTGTCGAGGTGCACCAACCGGAGTTTTCATCAAAATCTGCGCAACGACCTGCGCGTCTGCCTGTACCTGTTCCATCGAAATCCCCTGAGGCGCTTTCACCGACATTAAATTCTGGATATCGGTAATCGGATCACCTGTCATCGGCGATGCAACCGGTACGCCACCCATTGGCTGGGCACCACCTGGAGGAGCTGCTTCCATCCCTGCGGAAACGCCTCCCTGCGCAGCAGGATCACCGCCCTGCGCATTCATTGCCGCCTGATCCATTGCCTGTTGATTGGGCATGTTCATCATAGCATCCAGGAATCCGGCTTTTTGCAGACGGTTGCTGATCTCCTGTTGCTCCTTCGCCATCGCGACAGCTTCTTCCACCCGCAGACGTGCCTCCATCTTCGGATCGATCCGCATTGCCCGCATGTATGTCGCTTCCGTCAACCGCTTATTCTGGTACAGTTCCGTCATCGCGCTAATACGGGCAGGATCGAATACAACGCTCTGCCGCATCAGCGCTCCTTCCAAGTGAGGCCATCCCAGCAGCTGTTGACATTTCGTTAAATACCAATTCAAATAATCGTCCAGCGGCTCGATCTCCCGCGACCAGCTCTGTTCAAATGTCCGCAGCGACATCGGAAGCGCCTGACTGCTCAGCAGAGAAGATTTGTAGAACTCGACAGGAACACAGAGCGTATCCAACAACTGTTCCTTGGTATACTGCAACATGTCAACAGGAACAATCGCCTTGCCGTCCCCGCCCAGTGTCAGCTGCTGTACGGCTGTCGGAATCATCTGCCAACTGGACTGGTGTAGTGCCTGCGAACGTAAGGATCGGTCGATCACAGACCGCAAATATCCTAAATTGATGTTATGAACAGCTCCAGATGTCAGGTCCGAGCCTCTTGCCGTTGTCGCGGGATCCGGGAACAGCAGACGGATCGGTAGCATAAAATCTTTGACGACTGCTTCCGTCTGACGCTCCAACAGCATCAACTGAATGATGTATTTGAATGAGGTCAGAAATCGGGGCAGTCCCCACCCTTTCATCGTCTGTTTGTTCATCGCATCCGATGTCGTAGCCAGATGCAAGCAGGAATCTCCGTTAAACTCAATCGCAGACTCGTTCACCGTAGCATCCAGCAAGAGCTTCGGCAGTGTTTCGAGCGCAACCGACTGCGCGACATTGTCGATGAAATCCCGATCCGCCTTCGATGGCGTATACGTAATTTTCTCAGCATCGGTCAACGCACAGAAGTCAATATCGATGTGAAGCGGGTTCCAGTTGATCACATTCAACGGCTGCGCGGACGCACGATCCACATAATCAACGTATGGATGAACCCCGTTATACTTACAACTGGGGCAAACGGTCGTAAACTCCCCTTTGTTGAAGTCATAATCCCGACCCCGACGCAGCTTTCGCAGATATCGGAATGTACCGCAACGCGGACATTTCAATGTCCGCGTTATCGGAAGCATTGCCGTTGAAAAACTGTTGCCATAGAATTGGAGGTCCAGTCCGACTGCGAGGATCTTCTGCTCGATCTTATGCTTCATCATCAGCTGTGTCTGGAAGTGATCCCGACTATCAGAATCTTCCAGATCTCCGACGATATCCACACCGTTCAGAAAATATGCGATCGCACGCAAAATCGCAGCAGTGAAGTCACCATGTCTCGATCGCAGCCAAATCGCCCACATCATAGCATCACGCAGCGTGACGGGATACAGCTTATTGGAATAGCTATCCCACAGTGGTTGCGCCAACATCTGTGCATATTGATTCGGCGCACCCTCTAACGAGTATGGACGAGCAGCATTGTTCATTATGGTTCCTCAAATTTCGTCATCTGACGAATATAAGTCTCTTTCTCCGTCGCGCACTTTGCGCAGACCGGAATCTCACAAATTCGTTTTACTGCGGGCGCACCGCAGAGTTGGCACCGAATATCATTGGATGTTTTGCGCAACACAATTAATCCTCCAATACATCCAGAATCGAGATATCATCCTCATCTGACACCGACACTGTAGGAGTTGTATTCACAGCGCTCTGTGCCGGTGGAACTGTTGCCTGTGCAGAGAGTCCGGCTTTTTTGCTGAACCCGCTGATATCCGATTCCAGCAGCTCGCTGTAATCAACAAATCCGGACTGCTCGATCGAAAACCGTCTTCCAGCAGATTTCGATACCAGATTGCCGGTGGTATCATGCGTCGTCCGCTCTGCACGCAACGCAGGAAGCGGCACTTTATTGGCAGCGGCCAAATGTCCAGGAACGGGAAGGATCGCATGATTCAACGCCTCTTTTGTTTCTTTGGCGTCTTCAACAATGCGAATGTTGTCCCCGTAATGCCTTCTCAGGTAAGCGCTCTTCGAACGCATAATCAATTCGTTCTGTCGTCTCCGATCGTATGTCGCTGCCATACTCGTACCCTTTCTCCAAATTATTTCGATTCTCGTTTCATTGCCTGTTGATACAATTCAGACGCAGATCTCGTCCGATCCGCATCGGAAATACCGGATTCAAAATAGAGAGGATTCCGTTTTACCAGATCCTCACGCGCTTTCATGATCTCTTTGCGGTTCAGTCCACGGGATTGCTGCGCCGCATACCAGGATCGATACAGCTCCGGATTGAACGTACCTCGACTGACATACGATGCATAAGCTGCCGGCTCCAATTGTTCAGACACGCTTCCACCGCCCAGCTTCTCATACCACGGCATCGCATTCCAGATCGAATTCCGAATACGCTGTTCTTCATTATTCCCCTTACTGCTCAGTGCGTCCGCATAGGAACGGCCCATCGCAGATGTAGATCCGTTTGACAGCAGAAACAACCATGGATTTCCAGTGACTGCACCACCTACTGTACCAACTGCATCCGATGCACGGTCAGCTTGATCCCCCAGATTGTACAACACCCGTCCAAGCCGCGCTGCCGTTGTATTTCCTTGGAACGAATTACGTACGGCTTGTTCCCGCTGTCGCTGTTCTGCCGCAATCTGATGAGGTGTCTTCATCCATTCAGCGCCATGCACCAACCCAGCGCCAAGCGCTCCTACGCCGGGAGCAAAACCACGCGGAAGAAACTGAAAACTGCGGGAGGCGGGACCGGCAGCAGTCAACGCCCTTGCCGTTGCAGACACCAGCGGAGCCCCCGACACGGTAGCTCTTGCTGCCGCTGGTCCCCAAGTGCGTAATGGCATTTGAGCAAGACCCCAGAGACCCAGCGCACTGTGCAGTTTAGTGCCGTAAGAAGCCACTGGAGAACTCTCATTTGTCTGTTGCAATCGTCGATACGCATTCGAAGCACTCTGCAGATGCGCCGGAAACAATCCGCCTTGATACACAGGAGCTGCGGTAGAACCAGCAGGACTGAGCGGATAGCCGAATTGCTGCTGAGCCCACGAATTCAACACAGGATATTCCATACCCGTGCGTTTCTGGAAGCGCGCCTGTTCCAACGGTGTGACAGGGCGCGGATACATCAGACGAACGGGACCTTGCGAGATCAGACCTTGGTTGTTGTATTGAATTCGTGGTGCCATAAACTGTCACCTCATTACTTAGGCTGTGCAGCCAGATATCCCTTCGCAAAGGCAACAGGTTCCGGGCTCTTGCCCAGATAGCCGAGGATCAATGCATCCGCATTCAGCTTCGGTTGATACTGATGCGGTTTCTGTTCGTTCGCCATAGCGCCTATTCCTTTCATTTGTAAACGTGATAACTTATGACAATATAATAGTACCGACACCAACTTTCAATTCACATAGGAGGCGTGATCCCTGTATGAACTCCGCACAAATTATACTTCTTGCCGTTGCTATTCTACTGACAACAACGGGTTGTCAGACACATACGATCACAACGTACTACCCACCGACGGAGCAGTTCCATACAACACGGGACGGCAACGTATACGGACCTGTTCAATCGGAAGAACGAATCATCGGTGCCAATGAGTTTTCAAACCACAAAACACTCCACGTATCGGCATTCAACTGATGAGAACATCCGGTCGTCGAAAAACCAATGGGACATCTCCTGAAGAACTACTGGTACGTAAATTATTTCAACAACTATCGAAACGTACGAAATTGAGATTTCGCCCTACGGAATACGATAAGGACTTCGTGTTCACCCGTGCGCTATCATATCTGTCAGAAGAAAGCAGACTTCGCCTGTTATTGATTTGTGCACGCCGTGGATATATTACGAAAGAATAAAAAAGCATCCCACCCGAAGGTGAGATGCTCCCGGTAGTCCTATACAGGAATCATGGATGTTAGTAGTCCCGAACCAACTCCCAGCGCTGTGACCACCGATGCCAGCGCTCCCTTTTTCTTTCCGGTGTTCCCACTCGCGGGCTGTTCGACCGATGTTGCGGCCGACTCAACCAGCGGAGCTACTTCGGAAAACAATCCTGCCGTCTGAACCGTGTTCGGAACGGCAGAAGAGGATTCATCTGAGCCGCCAGAGGAACTGCTCGACGGCGTTATGCGTTTTTTGCCGCAATGGCAGAAAGGATGCGCTGTTCCCGGACCTCACACTCCAGATTGGTGATCTTGCGTGTGGCCTGCTCCTGCCAATGATTGCAGAGCGCATTCAGGATCGCCTGTGTATTGTCCTTGCCGGAGTTGATGATCGCACAGGTGTTGCGATCCATCGCAGCGCCCAGCGCGGCAATGCTCTGCTGAGTATTGCAGCAACAACGGTCGATTGCCTGCGCAAGTTCGAACTTGCTGTTCAGGATCGAAGTGTTCAGACCGTAGAAGCCGTTTTGCAGATTGGTGTTGATACCGGAGAAGCCTTGGCACAGCGACTGCTGGACACCGGCAAATCCTGCGGACATGTTGTCCTTGATCTGACCGAGCGTATTGTTTTGAGCCGCCTGCGATTGACCCAGATAATTCAGGCCGGCGCGAGTTTCTGCCGCATTTTCTGCCGTGGTAACACCCAGATCCGCTGCCACCGCGCCGACACCGTTGCGGTTGCCGAAGCCGTTACCACCCCAAAGAAACAGCACCAGAATCGCAAAGATCCACCATGCGCCGACACCGTTGCGGTTGCCGAAGCCGTTACCACCCCAAAGAAACAGCACCAGAATCGCAAAGATCCACCATGCGCCGCCGCCAAAGCCATCGCCATACCCGCCGTATGGCATCCGATCCGCAAAGTCGAAATATTGCTTGGTTACAGGATGATCACTCATTTCCATCATGAAGTACCTCATTGTTTATGATTTGTGATTGTGACGCAAGACAGTCAATGCAACGTCTTGCCCTCTATTCACTACCATAGACAAATCTTCGCTATCGCTCTGAAATCGCAAAAGTAGTTTTGCGTCCGTTTGCAAAAGTAGTATTGCAGATGCTAATATCGAAAATAAGGAGGAAAGGATCGCTATGAAAAGCAGATTTGAGCTGTTTCAAACCAAACTGGGGAAATCGGATCGCGACATGGCGCTCCGATGTGGTGTCACGCGGCAACAAGTCAACTATTGGAAAATTTATGGGGTTCGTCGCTGGGAAGTGGCTGAACGGTTGGCACAACGGTTGAATACAACGCCGGAAACATTAATCGGAACGATTAAAGGAATTTAACATGGATCTGGATTTAATTAAACTGGCAGACCTGATGGAGGGAATCTCCCGCGAAATCAAGCGCGTATACGGGGAATCACCTACTACGACTGTGATTACAGCACCACAAGAACAATCGGACGCACAGTCACAACCGGAACCAACGGAAGAAACTGAAACGGAAAAGCAGAGTCAGCCGGAATCTAAATTCGCCGATTTAGAAGACGCCGGCACATCAGTCCCTACAACAGAATCCAATACGCCGACAGCACCGACGACAGAAACTACGACAACGCCATCCATTCCTCCGGTCAGCTCCGGATCCGCCGTACCGTCTGTCACACAGGACACACAAAACGCGGAACAGCGAATCCAAAAACTGCAAGAAGAATTGAGGGCTGCGCGATTAGAAGCTGCCAACCAAGGCACATTTAATTTCCAACCACTGCACCTATAACAAAAGGAATCAAAAAGTATGGCAAGTGCAATCATTGAAATTACAAAAATTGACGGAAAACCGAAATACGCGATCACCAAAAGCGGCGATGCGGATATCGACAAGCTGGCGGACGTTGCAATCGGTACGATGGGCACATTCCTGAAAGCGGGCGGCAATCCACAGAATATTCTGTCTCAGCTTGCGCCGATGCTGGGACAGATGGGAGGTGCCGGTGGCATTCAGAACCTGCTCGGCAGTATGATGGGAGGGATGAAATAATGAAAGAACTGCATCAAGTAGAACAACCGGCTGCAAAGCAGACCGGACAGGGATCGTGTGCACAACGTCGTACGCAACTGGTCGAGCGTGCATTTGAGCACTATGACTTCACTGAATTCAAACAATGGGCGGCAGACAAGTCAGCGGAACTCTGTCAACAGATCATCAGACTTCGCACACCTAAGTGCGATAAGGAAGAGTTGATTCGCACGATATTCATGACCGAGGATATCTGCTGTATGCTTCGTATGCTGTTGCGGAAGGAGGAATCGCTGATTCAGGAAATCGCGGAAGACATCTACTGCAACTTCGAAAAGCTGTTACAGGAACATCGGCTTACCGTAATCGCGGATCGATATCACGAAGAAGCCGCAGAAAAATAACGAGAAAGGGGAAGGGCTGTTAAGCTCTTCCCCTTTTTATGTGCTCGCTGTCATCACTATTTCAGATGGAATTCCTTCTCGTGCGCCCGAATCGCCTCTTGAATATGCGGGACGGTTTGCTCCAGAATCATACGACGCACTTCTGCACGGTCCACCAGCGTGCTGTTCAACACTGTCAATTTCAGCTCAATGGATTTGATATCCTGTACGATGGATTGCATCTGCTTTTGCGAATCGATGCCGTGAACCTCCACGCGCTCCATCCACGCTTTCACGAAATACGTGTTGATCGTAAGCATCAACAGCATCGTAATACTGATCACACTTACTATGATGGTAGCCACACTCTTCTTTTGTCCGCTAAGCCCTTTCTCCACGAGTTCGGATACCGCGTCTTTGATTTCATCTGTCATAATGATATGCGCCTATAGTAATGTAGATTAGTTGCTGTCTGACACTACTATAGGCGTAAGAGATGCCGGTTACAAATAATCGGCGGAAACGACGTTACTGATTGGAAGCGATATGTCCCATCAGCTTACCGAGCGCGATTGGAGCCAGTTCCGGATTCTGCTTGGCCCACTCCACCACTGCCGACTGTGCGCCGTCATTCGCCACCTTACACAAAGTCGTCCAGACCTCCGCAGCACTCGCCTCCTTCTGAATCGTTTGATCTACAACCGCAGATGCTGATTTTTGGAGCGGTTTGATGTCGATCCCTTCCAAAAATTTGTTTCCTTCCATAGTACCAACTTCCTTTTTATTTAAACCAATTAATCAGTTTTCCGATCAGTGAATCCGTCACAGTCGGAATATCTTCAGGATTTCGATCTGCACGAGCTGCCGCAACTTTCAATTGACTGTGTGTAAACATGAACCACACAGGCTCACCGTTTACCTCCATCAACACAGGATAATACTTTGCAGCTTCATTGCGCTTACGTTGCTTGTTTTCCACGGCTTCCAGTTTCTCTGCCATCTTATCGTCCTCCTATCAAGTTACGATTTCGATTGCGAACAGCATCCGCAGGACTGTTCGACATCAGATCCTGCTGTGTATTCCTATCTTCGATCCGACGTTGTGTCTGATTCCACGGCAATTGTTCCAGTGAGAACATAGACGATTGAAATGCGCGCGGCAACGGCTTCTGTTGATCAGCGGCTTGCGCAGCATCTTGCATCTGATTCCATATAAAACCAGGTTGCTGCATCTGCTGTTTATTTTGATATTGCGCCTGATCGCTACGTCGCTGCTCAGCTGCCAATGTTCCACGCATCTGCTGCATTGCACTCTGCTGATACATATCAAGCTGCGGATTCGTGCTGAAATACAGCGGACCTTGCTGTGCTGTAAATGCTTCGATTTCCTGCGGCGTATACATATTCTGAAGTTCCTGCGGCGTTGGTTCACGAAACCGTTGAAACGCCGTCTGTTCCGCCTGCTGAGACGGAATCACAGGCTCTGCTGCCGGCTGATTGGGACGGAACTGCGGAGGAACGTCGGACATCCGTACGACGCGCGGTTGCAGCGCGGCTTGTTGACGCGCCTGTTCCTGCTGCTCCAGAATCTGATTCATCCGACTCATATCCGCTTCCTCGATCATCTGCTGCTCCCATTGATCGGGAGAGACGACCTCCGGCACTTGTTGCTGAGCAAGCGCTTCTTCCTGTGCCTGCCGCAGCTGCTCCTGTACGCCCTCTTCCTCCAGTTGCTGCCGATCTGTGTTCATCTCTGCAGTCGGCGCTGTGTCTGGATTGCGCACACCTTCCACAGTCGGATTCACACCTTCCGGATTAACGTCCGGCTGCTGCGGCTGAATTGTCTCACCGGTACGTGGATTTCTTGGAGTAATGTTGTTTTCCTGCCACCAGGTATTCCACCACTTCGGCGCTTTTCCTCCCAGCATCCAGCCAACCAGAATACCGAGAACAGGTCCCCACCAGCTCCTTGTCATCGCAGCTCCTGCCAGACCGCCTAGTCCAGCGCCCGCGACACCCCACCAAGGAGAATCCGGATTTCCCACGGGACCGAGCGCTTCCTTTCGCATAGGCACGGCCCACTCTTGTGTCTGTTGCGTCATATCAAACCTCTTGTTTACGTGCCAGTACAGATGCAATGTTCGGAACATCAGGACACCACCGTGTCCGAATGACATCTTCCGGATACTCAGCCTGCAGCACTGCGTATCCCTTGTCCTCCAGCCATTCACAAATGCCCATGCGGTTCAAGCACCAGATGTGTTCATTCGGCTTATAGTGTTTCCAGTTCGCCAGCCCGCCAATCATATCCAATGCATCATCGTCCGGCGTCTCCGGAAACGACAGATAATAGTACGTTGCCGGAATGCGGAACAGATCATTGATGTCCTGGAAATGCTCCAGCACATCGAACAAACACGCGATGTCCCAATTCGTCTGATACAGCTCATCCGTGGAGATGGATTGCTCTCCTTCCACATCATATGGGACGCAATCCCGGAACACGCGTTTACCGATTTCGGTAAACCGCAGATTCCCGGCACCAACGTCTACAACGCGAAACTCACGCAATTTCGTATAAGGAAGCGCTGCGGACAACCAACCGATCCGGAACCAGCTCATTGCATCGTTCGTAGACTGACTGTTCCGATACTGCTCGCTGTAAGAAAACGGTTTCGGATTCCGCTGCTTCCAGAAACCGTACATTGTTTTTTCAAATTGTTCTGCCATTGGAGTACGCCTTTATTACCCAATCACGAATTTTTTCTGCGGTCACGTCTTCTTTCTTTATTATATCCGCAGATCCCCGGATATACGAATGCAACGGATATATGGTATGCACAAACAGTGTCGGAATCCCAATTGCCGATGCAAGCCAGTACGGACCGGAGTTACAGCCGATGAATGCGCCACATTGCTGCAGAAGTCCCGTCAGTGCGGAGATACGGGGCTGACATCCGCGCACCGTCGCATCCACAAATGGGTACTTGTAATTTTTCTTGTTGTGATACTTGTGTTCAAAATGGACTTCAATTGGTACGCAACCTGCCGCCAATACGCCTTCCCAAATGCTCTTGGCGGTCTGGATCGGAATGCTCTGTGCCGGAAAACAGGTACTGTTGAAATGCACACCGACCAGTGGACTTCGACACGCCAGAATTGGCGGATAGGTATCCGGTACAACCGCATCGTAATCGATTCCAAGTTCCTGTTCGCAGCACATCCGTGGCTTCGTCATACCTGGAATATGCTCACCACAGGGAAAATCAATCGTAAACTCATAATCCACAGGTCCGGTAACGTCGCCATCATCAAACAGCTCCTCCTGCCCATTGTATGTCTTCAACGCCCAGTAGACATCTGGATAAAGCGCTTTCAATGCATTGTAAACCGGAAGAAACAGGACTGTATCCCCCAGCCCATGTGCAAACAGCAATCGAACACGCAGGCCCGGACGCAGATACTCCACCAATTTCTTTCCTTGAAACTCTCGAACTTCAATCATAGCGATTCTACTCTCTGTTTGATGTTGGATCGTGTCAACAGGTACTCAATATACCACAGACACGATCCAACTGCCAGAGTCCTGCTGTGTGATTTCATCTGGGCAGAATCAACTGCGTGGCATATGGGATGCCTTGGATTTTACAGCCAATCTGGCTAACGTCTGCTGTAAGCGTTGCAACTCGGCCGGTTGTTGTTCCTGTATACGAAGACCAGTAGACCACAAAGAATGGTCATCATTCACATGGATGTTGCTGGACTCAGGAGCAATATCACCCAGTACAAATGGATTTCTCCGGACAAATGCATTCGGAATTGTCTTCGCGGTATAGTCCTTTGGTCGAATATTTTTCCATATACCAACCGTCTTCGGTTTATTCCATCCAAGCAATTTTACTTTTGCCGCGTACAGCGGATCTGCGGATACAGGATCCAATGTATACATTGACTGAATCGGATGCTTGACACGCTCCGCTGCTTTCAACGCTCCGCCACCTCCCATACTGAATCCTACAAGGCTCACAGTATCCTGCGGACGAAGAGAATCAATGAAGTTCACGGCAGTATCGATCTCTCCATACGGAATCACAGCAGTATTCTTCGACGCTTCCGTGGGAACCGGACGTTTCTCTTCACCGGCACCCGGCATATAAACGACATAGTGCTGACCAGGTGCATTGCGATCTTTTAAAACGGCAGGCAGCACCGGCAACTGTCCTCTCCGTTTCTTCGTATACAGACCACCGGTATGTTCTAGAATGTTCTGTTTCAGCGCATATGTTCCCAATCCACCCAAACCGAGTGCGCCCGCTCCAATTAACGTGTTACGCAGACGTCGCTTTTTACCGCTCAGCAGAAATCCGAGCAGTCCGCCAATACCCGCACCCACACCTGCATGGGTCAGCGCCTCTTTATGATTCCAGTTCTCCGGAACCGTCGTCACAATATCGCGAATTACATCTTGTACCGTCCGCATCTTAATTCTCCGGTCGAAATAACTGTGTCACTTGATTCATCAATTGTTGTTTTTCCTGTGCGCGGGATGACAGATACTGGTCGACAGACGTCGTCGGAGATGTAAACAGCTTTCCGAGCCAGGAACGATCATCTGGCAGAATACTGTAATAACGCTGTACTTTTACTTGTCGCTCTGATTCCGGCAGATGTGCATGGCTTTTATATCGTACACCTCTTCCGATAACCTGATCCAAACGCGCCTCATTGAAGTGTGGATCCAGCAGCTGAATCAATTTCGTCCCTTTCAAATCCAATCCTTCCGATGCGCTTCCAGATCCTATGATCACAGGAATCTTCCCGCTGTTGTAGTCGTCGACTACCTGTTTCTTTTCCTTTGCGTCCAACGCACCTGTAAACGTACGGTACGGAATACCACGTGCTTTCAACAGCTCGCCGTACGGTTCCACACCGCTTCCAATAAAGTTAGAATACACCAACCCTCTGAAATTCGGATCATTCTGATACATCTTTGCCAAGCGATCTACCGCTTCCCGCAACTTCGTACTCTGCTGTTCTAATTGTTCCGGTGTTAACGGCTCAGAAAAACTGCGTGTCGTATTCGACGCCTGTCTGACGCCCGCCAAGAAACTGTTCAGTTGCTTAGCTTCCTGCTTACTGGGCGGCAGATTATGGCGTAACTTATATCGAATCTCGCTGGGAAGATTTCCTTCCAGGTATCGGTACAGCAAAGTCTGATCTTCGGACATCGGTACTTCAATTGACTCTTCTACAACCTTTGGTTTTTCAACCTCTTTATCAAACACATCGACGTACGGTTCAAATGCACGGCGCAACTCTTTCACATTCTTCAGTTGATGAACAACGCCCGGTTTCGCGCGATATAACAATCGCGCCCATAACGTCGGAGGAACCTTGACTTGATTGATGTACCTCTTTTTAAACTCCGCGTCCTGTACCGGAACAACCGGACGCTTCGCCACGATGTTGATCAAAGAAGCCCAGTCGGTCACATCATTATATCCAGGCGTACCGGTCAACGCATACACACGACCAGCTCTTTGCAAGAGTTGCCGAACGTAGTTCTGCCTCTTCGTATCCGGATTTCGCAGTGCATGCGCTTCATCTACGATCAATGTACTGCCGGTTGGAATCCGCAGATTTCTACGAACGGCAGTTGGCAGCGACATGACCTGAATATCAGGTCCTCCCTGCTTATGCTTGGCAATCTCTTTTTTAAAGTTCGCAACAAGCGGTGCCGGAACCAATGCCGTTGCTGGTTTTCCGAGCGCATCCGCAATTGCAATCGCAGTCAATGTCTTTCCAGTCCCTGTGCCATGCGCCAAAATCAAATTATTACGCAACGCTTTGATCAACGCACGTTTTTGATGTGGCTGAAGCGTTGTTTTGATCTCTGCCTGCTTCCGCATGTAAGTTCACCTGTTCTGTCTTTTGTGTTACGTTATTATAACATATCTGCAGAATTCTCGGATTTCACATGTCATATAAAATGATAGCTAAAAGAAAAAACACAGGGAGGGGCTTAGCCCCTCCCTGTAAATACGCTGCAGTTACTCGATATCATCCGAGAGCAGCATCTGTACTGCCTGATGCATTTTGGTACACTGGGACTTGCACATATTTCGCATCGACATCATATTCTCGACTTTCCAGCAATCACTTGTATCCGAAGCACGTTTCTGCGATATCGTTGCAAATGCAAAAAACGGTACACCATGCTTGCCTGCAATCTTTGCCGCATGTGTAAACGCATCTCCCAGCTCTTGTTCGGCGGCAGGAGATAACGTAAACGTACACTCATCCGCCGACGAATCCCCACTGGCAGCCGGCGGCATATCCGCGAACAGTCCATGCAACAATGCACTGAGTATATCCCCTGCGTCAGACATTTTATCGATAACTGTCCCCAGCAACGGAGGCAGATGCGTCTTTTCCGTGTCTTTGTCATCTTGTTTCAACGGCTCGACAGGAGTGTCAGAAATCCCCCGAAACAGTTGTTTCAGAGTATCGGCAAACGATCCAGGCGAGTCAGAGTCAATCGCCGGCGTATCCAGATCCTTAAACTTCAGGTCCAATTCCGGTTCCTTGGTACGATCCGTCTTATTGTGATGCTCACAGTCGCCCACTGCGTTGGCATATGCCTGTCGCTCTTTCTCATTCGCCCTGCGCAACAAGGCAGCACGCGGAACCCAGACAACGTCCTGCAGTTTGATCTGATACTGCACAACGTTTTCTTCTGTACGCGGTCCATCCAGTACCAGCACAATACTGCGCTGTTGCTTCAGCTGAACCAGCTGTGGAATACTCCAATTGTAGTTAAAGTTGACTCGAACCAGATCACCGGCGTGATACTTAGTCGGCTTCGGCATAAGATGCTCCTTTCTTGTTGGTGTTGTCCTTTACCTCTACATTGCAGTCAAAACTGCGCGTATACAAGACCTGTCGATCATTGCACACGCTTAACTCCATTCGAATCGTGTGCGGATCCACAACGGTAGTCTTGGTATCTACCGTAACGTCAAGCTGCGATGCGATCGCAGATACCGCATGAACATACTGTATCGCCGGATCATGGAATTCGTTGCACACACGTTGTACGATAGACTCGATATCAAGTACCATCTTGTACTCATTCGTCGTTACATTCAGATTCTTCATAACGGACGAAAAACACCGCTCGCACAACGACACGGCCGATTTAGCATCTTGTCCACAACACTGGCACTGAGTCCTCAGTTCCGGAAACAGCGAATATTCCGTCTGCGTCGGTGGGAGAAACCGTACTTGATGCTCCCGACACCAGTCAAGAAATTTCTCCTTATGAATATCCGGAGCTTCCGGCATCTTGTCGAACATCTGATCCAGGTGACTCAGGACGTGGTGACGTGCGTCATCGTCGTAATATTCCACAATCGTGTCTGTTGATAGCAAATACAGCAGTTTTTGATACTCGGTACTCCAACCATAGTTACACAGGCCACGACAAACTTTCGTCCGACTACTCCAAGCTGTCTGTTGATACTGGCGAATCAGCAACGTCAGATATGCATCTACTGTAGTTGTATCCTGCAACACTGTAGCAACCGTTTGTACCTCTCCTCGCATTTTCATACAAATTCGTACAACTCGACTGAGATCTGCTGTATATATTATATTAAAATATAAATCCGGATCAAACAGTCTCAGTAATTCTTGTAATTCAGCCCTACACGGAGCCCGATACAGTTGTCCCTGTGTATGCGCTTCAAAATCAGCGAACAGTAACAAAGATTCCTGTATGTCAGCTATCGGCTTGTGCCATGCGCACAGCGTATGAAATCCGACAAATTTGCTGTACAGTCCGATCTCCTGCGCCTGCTTGCACAAATCAAATCGAGGCACATCCAGATCCAACGTCATCTTCATTTGAACACTCCTTCTCTTTTTCTTTCTGCCGCGCACCCCCGGTAGCCCGCCATATGTAGTATGCGTCACAATAAAAAATCGCGACACGATCGAATAGCTCCAAATCCAAACAGGACGGAATCCGATATACAGGGTGCTTTGCCGTCATTTACTCTGACTCCGATTGATCACATTGGTCGCAACAAGTCTCACCCCAATGCTCCTGTGTGTACCACACCGGCGCTTTCCTTCCGCAGCATGGGCACTCTTCCAATCGCTGCAGTTCAGGATGACACTTCGGGCAATCTGTCGCACCACAATAGCACGGTTCTGAATTCATACGTTTATTCTTTCACTCAACTTACTTCCATATACCGAACGTCAGAATCTTGATAATACGCTCATAGCGCCGACATTCAGCCTCCAATTCCCGTGACGGCTGATCGATGCACTGTTCCAACGTACGAATCAACCGCCGCATAAAAAACTGAATGAGCTGTGTGTACCCGGCGAGAAGCAGACATACTACAATGAAGACCAAAAGCAGTTTTGAAATAATGTCCATATCCATTCTATACATGCGCTCCTTCAATCTCAGACAAAAGACCGGCAATTTCCGAATCTTCATCCAATTCGTACTTCTCATGTAGTACCTTCAGCAGGTTCCTCATATCCACAGCTTTCGCAAACAACCTGCCGATTCGATCCAGTTGCTCCGACGCAGCGGACGGATCGTTCCACAGATACAGCAAATCAGTCCAACACACCAGATTTGCGATCGGAACGCCGTCAATCCCATTTCGTATACAACCATCACCGTCGTACCAAAAATCATCGTCCATATCGTATTTCTCTTCTTGTTGTCACGATTTGTGCTATTTTTCCCATATAGCACAATCGTGACTTTTCCTGATTTTCTGGAAGGATTTGTGCTATTTGACCTGCGGTTCAAACCAGCGCATCTCCATCCCGCATAAGTTGGGCGCAAGACGACACTGCAGTGTCAATGGATGTTCCGAATCCGCCAGTGCATTCGGATGCAGGCAGTATGCCTTCGATACCAGCGTCGGTTCAATCTTACAATGCCGACATGCCTTGCATGTACGTTTCTGCCGTGTTGTACTTTGTTCCATCTTACGTTTCATCTCTTTTTCTGAATCTCCTTATTCGATTTTGTTTTCCGGCTTATTCGCCGCTATCTGTAATCCACTTCGTCGCTGTTATTTTACACCGATACACCGGCCAGAACAATAACTCATAAATCGTAAACGACATCGTCTCGATCTTGTATCCTGCCTGTTCCAACTGCTTTTTCACGTGATCCACGGACTGATGGAGCGCATACTCCGACTGTGCGCTGATCTTCGAAACTGATGTATGAAGCTGTTCTGTCTCAGGCATTGTCGCGCACCTGCTGAATCACGTTTCGAACTGCCTGCCTCGCTTCATATTCCGTATGGTCAACAGACGACCAGTCCACTTTCAGCGCACACATACGGGCTTTGAACTGCCTGTACCGCTTTTTGTGCTTAACCCGACGCTTCTTGCTGTAATCCCACTCCAGATCTTCAGCGGCAATACAACCGAACGATATTCCTGACCTCTCGTCATACGCCAACGCCAATCCATACGGATGTAAAATCTTCTTATTGATCTGTACGATCAGACCGGCGTCAGACATATCATGAAACGAGATAAACCGCTTTCGATCATTTTTGTAGCAGTTTTTGAGATACGTTTTCCAATGCTTCTTACTCATAGGGTCTCCTTACTTTTTTAGTAATGCTTCCAGCGTATCTGCTGTAGTGGTATGCATGTACCTGTAGTGATTCCCTTCCAACACAACACGAATCGGAACAAAGGCGAACTTCATACCGTGTCCTGTTTCAGGATCAATACAGTTGTCACAACGAAATACAGCGCTGAATATCACAGGATCCTCCGGACTCTGCTCCCATGTTGTGATACCGGAAAAGGGCGAATCTAACTCCATCTCATGTCCACAAACAGGACAGCGATCTGGTACTTCCAACGCTTGATAACGCTTCATTACTTCATGCAATCGATTCAGCACAGCACAAGTCGGGCAACGTTGTTCGACAGCTAACGCTGTATCAGGATCAAAACGCTGTAACTCAGACTCCCACTGCGTCATATCCGTGATCTCCGGAAACAGATCTTTCACTCTCAGCATCGTTTTACTCCTCTTCTTTATCCTGTGCGGCGCAGACAAACAGCAGACTATATGCATATCCATACGCCATATAAACCACTCCTTTCGTTACGGACGTTCACAAATCATGAGACCGCCCTCTTTCAGCTCGAACAGTATCTGATTCAGGGTAGTCTCTGTGATCTTATTCATCTCTACAATCGGAGAATCATCCGTAGGATCAGCCACGCGTACCTGACCGGCATACTGCGACAAAGCGTGCCGAATACAATTCTTTATCTGATTGCGTATTTTTTCCGGCACGTGATCGACACAATGATGGTACCATGCGGTACATCCATCGACTTGATGACAACGAACCGGAAGAAAGAACACTTCAGTACCGCATTGATCACAGCGAAACGTTTTACTGAACCAGACCGGACTTTCCGGTGTTGGATCACGTTCCGTAATACCGTCAAACTTCCAAACCGATCGCAACAGGTTGCCACAGCGTGTGCAGCGTCCGTGGATTCCTTTGTATACATATGTGGCATCTGCTTCTTTTACAATACAATCTTGTATTATACACGGGACGGACGGTCTCCGATATCGCCGTCTCAATGTATCTTCCCAATGCTCATCGATCGGAATTCCAAGATAGTCTTTGACTTTCATTTACCATATCTCCACTCTGACATAATCATGATTCGGATCCCCTGAATCAAGTAACGTCTGTGCGAACGAACGAAGCGCTTCTGTTACAGTTTCATCGTGAGCCAGCTCCTCCAGTGCATCACGATTCAGCTCGTACTCGGTATTATCTCCATTCGACAGCACATGCGCTTTTTCACTCATAAGAACCTCCTATTGGCTAAAACAGCTCCACCCGAACATACTCAATTTTCGGATCGCTGGACTCAACGAGGACACGCGCAAATTCCCGAAGATCCGAGCTCACATCTGCATCGCGCATCAAACACCGCAGCTTCAGTTTGTTCAGCTCATACATCGTATGGGACGGATCCGTCCACTCGACAATACCTTCATACTTCGGATCCTCTGCAATCCGCTCTAAATTCGTCTGGAACTCATCCGCAGGAAACGATGTGCCGAACTTCACTCGATACGTAGTTGCAACATAGGCATGCACACTCATACTGTCTCCTCATAGATCTTCACTCGTGATTCTCTTGTTTCAAACGTTCTTCTACTTCGTTCAGCGTAGTGGCTATTCGTTCACCGCATTCATCACAAACATACTCAAAGTCACCAGAAATATCGGCAGTGTCCCAGTCTAATTCACAGCGACCCTTGCTATCGACTACAACATTCAGGTGCCCGTACTCCAGTTGAATCATATTTGCAGTGACAAATCGTGTTTCTCGACAACGCGGACAGAACAGTTCAACGTAACTCCGTTCGTTGCTTTCCGTCAGTTCGATGCTCTCAGTTTTCTTCGCCATTGATCGCTTCCTCCAAGCTCTTCATTGTTTGCTTTTGCCACAACCGATACACATTCAGCCAGTGATACGCCAATCCATCCAACCGTGCATAATACGGAAACACAGGTGACCGATACGTAACCTGCGGAAGCTGCTTGATAGCATGTCGCATCGTAATCTGTACGTACGCATACTCCGAGTCACCCGAACTTTTTACCCATTCCCACTCGATCTTATGCGGCTGGATACAGGCGTTGATATCAGATTCACCATATGCCGGAATTGCGCGATACTGGTCCAGCTCCTCCTGTGTAACAGCGCTCCTGTTTACGATGCGAACCGGCGTTCCGGTCAACTTTCGCGACAACCAGACGCCTTTGCTGTTTACACCGCTGTTCGGAAACGTACGGAACAGCTTGACGCACCAGTCATAGGATAACACACTCTGATCCGATAACCTGCCGGAAACAGGTCCTGTTATATCAACGTCCTGAATCGCGGCGACGTCGTCCTCCAACGTCGTCAGATACCGTGCCATCGCATTTGCCAGGATCCGAGTCGTGGATTCCTGTTCTTCAGAGATACCGGTATGCTCCCGATACAGTTGCAGCATCTCCGACACGGTATACGCAGGAGCGCGTAACACATCCTTCGCGGCAGGAGTTGTCATCGGCGCGTTTTCAACCACAGCAGGCGGTTCAGTAACCGCACCCGCCATTCCGTGCGCGACCCACTGATACCGGGACGGAAACGCATCCTGCCACCACGCATTCATACACTGAGAACTGATCCGCATCGAAGGCACCGCCTGTTCCAGCATATCGAACATATCCCGCGCCTCATTGTCCTTGTTGTTGTTGTTGTTGTACTCCATAAAAGTCTCCTGATTGTTTGTTGTTTCGTTAATCAATGTCGAATCCCTGCGTAGTATATTCATATATTTCTTGTATCAGTTGTTCGCGCTCCTCCCCTGATGCCGGCTGAATCTTTCCATTATGATGCAGCATATGATATACCTGCATCAACGGTTCAAACTCCATACAAACCTGATTGTAGTCACAATCGTCGTCTTCTTTGAACTTAGGAGAATATGGATTGTTCGTTATAACAGCCAGATCGACCGCGTCCAGCTGATCTTTGAAATCCGCATAATCTGAGAAACCGCGACGCAGCAAATTGTACAGAATTCGGATCAACGTAGTCGCATACTGAGACTTCGACATCAACCCTCGTTCTTTGTATTTTATCGCCCGCAGCATCGAAGACAGCGGATACATCCGTTCGATGCGAGCCGGATCCGTCACATCATACAACGTGTACCATGTGCGCCTCGACAGCAACGACCGTTTATAGTCATCTGTACAGTATGTGAGCAATGAGCCGATGCCATAGTATGACTCTGATGAATCCGTACTACACATGTGCATCGGACGTATATATGCTCCTACCTGTATATGCGCAAAATCAAACGAGTCGACCAGCGCTTCCAACGTCGGATAACAGTAATTACAAAGCTGTACCCGAATACCGTCGCACTGAAACGTCAATGCGTTTTTTGACTCATAGATCGGTTTCGTCTTCAAGTCCTTGCATCTGTTCAGTACCGAGGAAAACTCGGCTGTATCTACAGGAAACACGTCGATATCGTTTACCGTATCCGTAAAGCAACCGCCTGCGATATAACAAGCAGACAATTCCCACTCAAACAGCAACGGTTTGATCCGATGAAACAACCGACGCGCGGTCCCCTCGTGCTTCTCCTGCAACTCCTTCTCAAAACAAAATGTAGATTCCATTGTTATCGTCTTTCTGTTCGTGTGATAGTATAGACAGACCCATGCGATCCAAATACTCCATATATGAATGTTCTAGGTAATGTCCGCATGGATCTGTACACGTTGTGAAAATACTACATAGTAGTATTCTGAAGATCTAAAATTGAGCTCAAACCTGTATATCATTAGATTGGGCTAATAAAGAGTCATAGCTCCCTACTGACCCTCGATATCAACGATAATGGTTCGGTTACAACTGACGATGTACGTTGTCACAACGTTGCTGAAACAGCATCCGTATATACGATGCAGTCGATTGTTATACCGCAATTTGTATCGTGTCGGTATCTTCTTTCCATACCCGGATGCAGTGGGAAACAACCCCCGCTGCATCCACTGCGGTTCGTCTATGACAAGGTCCTTTAACGCTGCTTTAATTCGATGCGGTGCATTCTCTGTTTGAGATGTTCCCAGAACCATACGCGCTCCTTCTGTATAAGACATTCGCCATCCTCACTGGACTTATTCTTCTGCATCAATCGCAACAATTCCCGGCAATGCTGATGCATCACATCGACATGCTCCCGGAATACTTGGAAAAACGTCGCTGTTCCATCCGGAAATCGATTTGGAATTTCCGCTTGTTCCGCCTCTTTCGGAATTAAATGCCATGCAAGTTGCTCCAGATGCCAACGGGCAATCACATGACAGCCGATTTTTGCGAACAGTCCGGGCACCTGTATAATCTCATAAGGACCGACATGCTGTCCTACAGAAACCCGTCCCTGTACCCAACGAGTCAATGCTGCCTTCAGCAAGGACTCTTCAATGGAAACACCCTGTGTCGTTCGCCATGCCGTTTTGTTGGACTGCGGTATACAGTATGAAAGATGAAGTTCAGACTGTTTGTGGTATTGATCCAGTTGTTCTGAATCCAGACCGCGCCTGCTGTACGTGTTGTTACAACACAACGCAGAGAACGGATCTAAGCCAAAAAAGTCGAACACAGGATATCGATCTGTTGCAGAAACAACCGGACGCACACTCTTCCAAAAATCTTTCAAAAAGTTTTCGATGTTCGCGTGCAGGATGTTTGCTCGCAATTGCAGCGCTTCTGCTGACAGCGCTTTTCGCTGTTTGTTATTCGTCTCAACGCAGATCGTTTTACACCGGTGAATCCAGTTCTGCTCAGCAGGCGTAGGTCGAACCGGATCGTATTCATGCAACTGCTCCAGAATAACGCGGTACGCGTTCGCGCTCATCAAATACATCCTGCGATGTTCGGCGTATCGAAGTTTCAATATGATATCCGGATCTATCAATCGATGATACAAACGATTCGAGATGGTCTTCACACATGCTTGCACAGATGAAAACGAATCGTTGTATTCAAACGGAACGAAGATAGCTCGCGACAAGTTTGGGCATGCCATTCGTAAAGGAGCCAGATGTTTTGTAGCCGTTGTACAAGAGAATCCATCCTCTGAAAGCATGTAAACACTTCCACAATGGCAGGCAATGGTCGTGCTGTATGAATAAAAGAAAGGTCCACGAGCAGAACAGCTGCCAGCATAGCGTTCCTCCATCGAATCCGCTGAATACCAAAAATAATGACACAGCTTTTGGATCGTCATTCCCATAAAAGTAATCTTTCTTTATTTATTTATTTAATGTTGCATTTGACGCACTTCAGCATGCCACACTTTTTACACTGCAGCGTGTAAATCCGAATGTAAGTGAGCGAGCTGTGATATCGTTGCGTATCTCTCTTTTCGACGAGCTCTGTCCTTTCCACTTCCCATCTATGCATATGAGCCCATTTTAATATGAGTTTTATCAGAGCATTCCACATAACAGTCTGTTCACGTATCAATTGATACTTCCTGCTTCAACGAAGTT
>ULXY01001629.1_pt1 | contig 46005 bp, 42 predicted proteins | sample 1961741 | NCBI WGS metagenome assembly ULXY01 (sample SAMEA4835851, study PRJEB28245) | human gut metagenome | biome: gut microbiome; material: fecal sample | place: Denmark | collected 2008
TACATATTTTACTACCCCACAAAAATCACTCTTCGTGATAAGGGCATGCCAAGATATCCCACACCACACATGCCCACATAACACACAGAGAAACCAGAGAATAAAACATCCCTGGCTCTCATCCACCTTATCCCTCTGGCAGATTACAATATCAAAGTTCTTTCTATAAACCAAAAACTTATAAAGATATGGAAGAAAAAACATTATTCAAACTAGCACGTGCAATTACAGATACAGGTACAGATACTGTATCTTCAAAAGGTGGTACTGTAACCTACCGTATCACTTCCCTCAAAAGGAAACTGGTAAATGGCAAAGTAGTTTCAACCTCTACACCCTCTTGTACTTTGGGCTCAGCCTCCGTAAGTTGGGCTATTTGGGGAGGAGTTACCGTTGGGGATGGTTACTTAGATGTAAAAATTAACTATTCAGAAAATACTGGGTCCTCAAGGTCTACTACTCTGATATTTGACCAGAATGGATCTGATAACAAAATCAATCTCACAGTAACTCAGGAATCCGGTGTAACCTATACTGGATACATAAAAGTAGTTTCAAACACATTGCCTTTAAGTGGTAGTAAAGATATTACTTCTTACGTCCTTGTGATGGCATATTTAAAGGGTAGTGATGGGTCTAAAAAGCAAGAAGCTCCCGATGTGGGTAGTGCTCCCGATTGGTGCGCAGTATCCATTGCCCCAGTGGGTACTCTTGAGAACCATTACATGTTATCACTGACTGCTTTATCGGATAATAACACTGGAGCTAACCGTTCAGGGCATCTCTTCTTAACCTGTGGGGATGCTAACCTTAGTATACCAGTAACTCAGGAATCCACTCGAGTGGATCCCACTTTCACCCTTCAGGGACTCACACCTAATAGTAATTATTTCTTATTTGCCTCTGGGCATTTTCCATTATCAAATACGTCATCTCAATATCTAATGATTATGAGTAATGGTAGTGAAATTACTTTGCATATCCCCTGTACTGTTAATATGAGTAGTCCCGGGCAAAGAAGTGAAGCAAATACAGGGGATAAGGTTAGTGTATGCCAATATAGCAATGACCATTTTGTATCAGCTGGTAGATTTACAGTACCAAGTGCAGGAGGAACAGTATCAATCTAAAACATCATACATTATGGAAAAAGTTCTTAAATTAGGGGGGGGGGATCCACCCAAGATGTACCTATTACCCTCGATAGGGGTAACTCTGGGAGATGGATAGTCCATCTCCCAGAAAACTAAATATGTAAATGGCAAATTGTCCGGAGTTATTGGTGTTGGATATACTGCTAGCATCGATAACTCTGACTATCTTTTAGAAGAAGACAAGAGTAACAATGAGATTCAGATTACTGCACAAAATGACGGTACTTCTGGGCTTTGTATACTTACACAAAATGAATCTGGTAATAAAATAAATCTACACATTACTACTCCCGAAGAAAAAGAATATTGGGAAATACGTTTCTCTCCCATAACTCTTTTTGGGACTACAATGGATAGTTTTTTTGCTGTAGATACCAATATTAGTGGTGAAAGTGGATCTATGGCCGATGGTACCAGATATAAAAATTGGATAGTAAATCAAAATAGATATGCTATTAATGTCTATATTTCTCCTATATACCCGGGAATTACGACATGTTGTCTTGGTACTGCCTTGATAAAGATGGTAATGCTTTTGCTCCTAATTACAATATACCTGATAACCAATACTTTACAACAAAAACAACTGGCTTAGGTTCCTATACTCTTACAAAAGTTTCAACTCCCTCTGTTAGTAGTGGTACTCTTATACTCTCCAGTAGTTTTAACCCCACTAAAAAATATCCATTAGATTTGAACTTTTATTGGGGAGCTCCAACTTAATACAGGTATTAAGATAGTATCCCAATTATAAAAGCAATTACCCAGAATATAAGAGCCAGTGTATATGCAACAGAATACCTATGCCAGGGATACCAGCAAGTAATATAAGAATCTACTTTTAGTATTTCTGGATGTTCTTCCTCGTATTTTTTATCCTCTTCTCTAGAACTGTATTTATGAAATACATAGAAGGGTAAGAATACGAGGAAGATTATTAGAGCAACTGGGAACAAGAGTAGGAGAAGAATCTCCCACCCTTGCATTGATGACCCAGCATAATTACCATCTCTGTCAAAAAAGTATCTCATAGTAATTTGTATTTTATGTATCTGATTAATAGATAAATTGGAAATAGAGGTAATACTATCCATACCGAGATGAATAAAACGAGAGAGTGTATTTTGTGAGTATAGGGTAAATAATCCAAGCAAGCCCTTACAAAAAATACCGTGAATGGCAAACATACCAAGTAAATTATCGCTAATACTGTAGTCATTGTTCTTTGAGGTATTTGTTAATAATCTTGGTAAGCTTCTTATCAAATTCAATCATTATATCGAAAGCTTTCGAATCTTTCATACTTCTAATTTCCTTATCAAGGAGTTCTATGTTTCTCTTGATTGAGAAATAGGCCTTGTATGCAAGGAATACTCTTTCATTTTCTTCGGTGAGTGGAAGAACTTCTCCCTTTTGCCCATCCAATCTTGGATATGTATCATCAGGACCCAAGGTTCTTGCAACTTTTACTCGGTTACTGAGCATTGCGAATCCACCTTTTTTATCGATAGATTCCACTGTAACTTTCTCAATGATGGGTCTTCCAGATAATGTGAAGAGAACCTCATCCCCCTCTTTAAGCTTTTTGATTTCTTTCTTTTCTTTTTTCATATCCTTATTTATTTAAGAATTTTTCTTTATGCAAATATACGAAATTATTCTTTATTTATTGCATTATCAATCTTATTTTTTATAAATTCATAGGCATTACCCCGGTAATCTTCTAGCATTTTGTATTCCTGTGGTGATAGAAATTCTCCATTTACTTTAAAAAGTTTTCTTAGATGTTCCGGAATGATTCCCTGGTGAGTTATATTATTGTATCTGATGATGTAAACATCCTTAGTCTTTCTATTAATGACTCCCAGAGTGTTAACTGGTTGGAGTTTAGTTTGGTAAATCCCACCAAAAGCAGAGGGTACCATTAAAATACTTCCGGGTACTTTAGTTACCCAGTGAGAATAATCTGGAGTAATTACCGCAATTTTACCCTCTTTCTCAAGCTCTTTATCATAATCTAATCGATTAAACCAAAAAGCACACTGAAAACATAAATCTTGGGCTTTCATAAGCTTTGGGATTTCTCTATTTTTATCGAAATCCTCTAAATTAATGGGTTTGCCACATATTCGGCACCGATTTGTCTTATTCATATTGCATTATTTATAAGTTATATATGATAATAGAACCTCGAAACATCCTAAAAATGGGTTATAAGCAATACTTTTGTTACTAAAATTGAACCATTAAAACTGATAAGTTATGGATAAACTAACAAATGAAATGATTAAAGACCTTGCTAATCGCTTAGGTCTAGAACCTGCTCTATTGAAGGCTGTCCAATTGGTGGAAGCAGCTGGTAGAGACGGGTTTTTAGCTGATGGTAGGCCTCAAATTCTCTTTGAGGGTCACATTATGTATAAAGAAGTACATAAAAAATTCCCCGATAGGGATTTGGGTTATCTTTGTAAGAGATACTCTACAGTTTTCTTCCCCAAATGGGATAAATCGAAGTATTTGGGAGGTGTACACGAGTATAAGAGACTCGAATTAGCCAAAGAAATTGATGAGGAATGTGCATTAAAGTCTGCAAGTTGGGGTATGTTCCAAATTATGGGCTTCAATCACCACCTTTGTGGATGTAAAGATGTCTTCGAATTTGTTCACAAGATGTCTGAATCTCATGAGAAACAATTGGAACTCATGTATTATTTCATGAATAACTCTGGTTGTTTGAAAGAACTCAAAGCAAAAGACTGGGCTGGCTTTGCCAAAAAGTATAATGGTCCCGGGTATGCCCAGAATGCCTATGATCAAAAGTTAAGAAATGCTTACGAAAATTTCAAAGATAAGTTATGAAAAGATGTCATTTTAACAGCTGGGTAGCAAAAGTATTCCTTTTCCCCAGTTACAAGGCAATAACCGTGTTGTACAACTCTTTTTTCAAGCATAGAGTAGAGGAGTGTAAACCGGATGATATCAACCATGAGAGAATCCATCAGGTACAACAGATTGAGTGTAGTATAGTCGGTTTGATACTTGGTATCATACTCTGGGTATTATTCGATATATCCTTCTGGTGGGTAGTAGTTCTCTGTTTTGGTCTCTTCTACCTTTGGTATATTATCGAATATCTTCTCATTCTGTGTTTTGCCAAATGGGATAAACAGAATGAAAGGTATCATGATGTAAGTTTTGAAGAAGAAGCTCACAATAATGATAAGAATCTGAGTTATTTGGAAGACCGTAAACCATTTGCTTGGATTAAGTACATCAAATTGAGAAGTTACAAGAAATGAAGAAACTAAGGGTATTGGGAGTGTGCGCTGGACAGGGTGCACTCCTGTTCCCTTTTAAGAAAAATTTGTTAGGGAACATAGAGATAAGGGGAGTATTCCACACTCCGGGCGAAGAACAATGGGAATTAAACTTTGGAGATATACCGTTCTATAAGGGCTTTTGTTTACAAGAGTTCGATGAGAAAGTAGACATAATTATATCAAGCCCCGATTGTGGAGCATCCTCAGTAATGAGGTTATCTAAAGTAAAAGAATTGGGCAATCCAAAGGATAATCGTAGTCTCAATCTAGTAATTGCATCAATACTCGAGTATAAACCTAAGATATTTCTTATAGAAAATCTACCAAGACTGCTAACACTGCTTCCCAAGGATTTCTTTGAGGAAACATTCAAAGACTATAAATTAATTTTTCACGAAAGGTCAGTTTTAGATTACGGAAACTCACAGGAGTCAAGGAAGCGATTACTCATCATTGGAGTACATAAAAAGACTGGTAAGAAATACTTGAATGCTTTTGATGAAGTATTTCAAGTAAAAACTCCAACAACTACTAGAAATTTACTTAAACCACTCACATTCTCTCAGAAAAATAATACTAACCAGATTCCGTTTATGAGTAAAACTCTGGCAATGTATGATTATCGAAAGCTTCCAGAGAAGAAGAATCTCACAGTAGCAAAGATACATAGGCTCTGGGTTAGGGATTTCAAGGATGAAAAGAAGTGGCCTATCAAAACTGCAAAGATGAGTACTCTTCCAGGAGTGTATCGATTGGAGTATGATAAACCCCCCTTAACTCTCAGACCTGCAGATAGGCAATTTAGACCCGATGGCTACCCTTTGGGAATCGAAGACTTCAAGGCAATTATGGGATTCCCCGATAAATTCGAAATTTACCTTCACAAAAATGGTGATACCTTCGAGGGTGATTTTAAGGATTACCATTACTGGCTTAACAAGGCAAGGTACACAATTGCCAAGGGATCGGTTTATGAGGTAGGGATTTGGTTCAAAAAATGCCTCAAAAAGGCAAATACCAAGAAACCTTGAGTTTCAGCTTTATATATAAAGTCTTATATATAAGTTTCTGGGGTGCCTTGAAATATATAGATATATAATATACTACGTATATATATCTATATATTTATCTGCGTATATATAGCTATTCATATATCATATCGTAAGTAGTATATTTGGATATTATCTCACTTCGTTCGATAAAGGTAATCGCTTAGCGATTACCGAATAGATAGTATCATTAGCGTGCGAACTTCCTAAAATTTTTGAACATGAAGAATTTAAAAAGGGCCTTGTTCATTGTACTTCTAGGATTTACTATTTACCTTTGCTTCAGGAATTACAAACTTTCTCGAGAGGTTGATTCCCTGGAACTAGCGGTCAATGAAATCCCAGATACAGTATACACAGAGAAACCCTTCAAACCAGAGAAGAAGTACTCAGAAAAAGTTGAACCAGGTAAAATCTTAGTTCATGATAATAAGCAGCCAACTCTCTTTCCTGATTCCATGCTAAGGCAGCCAGTTATCAGTAACCAAGATTCCCTGGTTCAAATTGTTTTGAAGAAAGATAAGTTGAATTTGAGTTTATTCAATCAACAGACTGGAACTTATTCAACTAAGCTGTTCAAAATTGACTTAGATAAGTACAACTACAACTGGTATGAAGGTCAATTAACTCGAAAGAAAGTTGCAAGGTTATCACTTAGTCCATACGTTTATGGCAAATATAGACCTTTCAATAATCTCTTCGATATGGGAGCTGGTCTTTCAATCAAGACTAAGAGATTTAATTACAAACTCGGAGTCAATACCTTTTACTATCCGAAGATAAAATCTGGGATAGGTACTGACATCGAATTTCAAATAACCTATAACTTTTAGATATGGCAAAGACTATCTCAGAAACTAGAACTACTTTAACTCGAGAAGAGTTATCAAATCTCTCAAGGGTTACAGTAGATGTTTTCTTTTTCAGTCTTTTCTGTTATGTGATACATCCAGTAAGGGGAAAGGTAAGGTTCGAACTTTACCCATTTCAAAAATCGGTTTTGTATAATTTTATTGCTCAACGTTTCAATATCATTTTGAAATTTCGTCAGGCAGGTATTACAGAATTGATTTCTATGTACTGTCTTTGGTTGGCGATGTACCATCCCAACAAAAAGATAAACATTATTTCTATCAAGGATACCACTGCTAAAAAAGTACTTAAGAAGATTAAGTTCATGTACAAAAATCTACCCTGGTACCTTCAAACTCCCATTATAAACGGTAGGGCTGGTGAATACGGATCAGCATCCATGATAGAATTTGATAATGGGTCTTTTATTGAATCAATTCCGACATCATCCGAAGCCGGTCGTTCGGAATCTCTTTCCCTTTTGGTAATTGACGAGGCAGCAGTAGTTAGATGGGCTGCTCAAATTTGGGCTGCTGCTTTTCCTACTCTTTCCACTGGTGGAGCTGCCATCGTCAATTCCACTCCTTATGGAGTTGGTAACTTTTATCATTCAACTTGGGTAGATGCCATTGCTGGAGGTAACCCATTCAATCCCATTCGATTATACTGGCAGATGCACCCGGAACGAGATATAAATTGGTATAACCAAATGTCTTCTGCTTTGGGTGCAAAACGAACAGCACAAGAAATAGACGGTGACTTCTTGTCATCAGGTAATACAGTCTTCGATTTAGCTGATATTAAGGCTATCGAAGACTGCCTTAGTGATTATCCAGTAATAAAGAAAAGATTCAATGGTCAATACAGGCAATTCTGTGAACCAGAATCTGACAAAGAATATTTCATTGGTGCTGACGTTGCAACTGGTAGAGCTTCTGACTATTCCTCATTCACTTGTATGGATAAGCTAGGAGAAGAACAATCAATATATAAGGGAAGGATGGCAGTAGGGGCTTATGCTAAATTACTTGGAGATACCGGGCAATTGTATAATTGGGCTACTATAGCTCCGGAATCTAATGATGTGGGTTTAGCAGTAACCTCTAAACTTCAAGATGAAGGTTATCCAAAGCTGTACTACTACCAAAAAATGCTTAAGAAAAAGGGAAAGAGTAGACCAGAAATGGACCAATCTCCGGGTTGGTTAACTACACAAAAGAATCGTTCAGTGATAATAGAAAACTTAGAAGAAGATATCAGAAATGATAACGTAATCATAAAGGACCCATTTTTTGTTCAGGAAGCTTATACTTTCATCTATGATGGTTTAGGTAGGCCTGTTGCAATGGGTAAACATAGAGCAAATAATTCTGCTGTTGATGTAGACCTTGAAGGAGACGTATACTCAGATGATGATATATTTGGAAAAGCAATATGCAATCACATAAGGAAAGGAAAAACTAACGTAATCGTACAACCAAGATGAAAAAGTACTTCAATTTTAGTTGGGTTTGGGGACGTAAGAAGGACCCTCCCAAAGATGGTACCTCCTCTAATAAAGAGCAAAAGCCTACCACTCCAATATCACCTGGTAGAGTTTCAGTTGACGATGATAGCAATAACTTAATCACATCATTACAGGGGTTGACTAAATTAGTTGAGCCCTCTTTTCGTGTTGATGTAATACCTTTAATCCGAGATTTATATAAAGTAAATCCGGATATGGGCATCGCATTGCAAGATATGTTTAAGTTAGCTAACACCAGTCATACAGTAACCTTTCCAAACAATACCGATGAAGAGGCTTCTAAGATGAGAGACCATCTTAAAAAAGCAACCAAAGGATGGACCAGATATACTGCCGGTATAGATGGTTTAGTTAACAAAATGATTGTTCAACTTCTTGTAAGTGGAGCAATATCTGTAGAGGGAGTTCCCAATGATAAACTAGATGGTTTGGCTACGGTATTATTCCTTAAACCAGAATATATCAAGTTTAAACGTGAATTAAATGGGGTGTATCATCCTTATCAAAAGAATCATAATTACTGGAACAAGCAACAAGATTACATTAAGCTTAACCCAGAAACTTATTTCTATGTTGGTATGTTCAATGATACAGATGAACCCTATGGAGTTCCTCCCTTTATGCCTGCCTTAGATTCTCTCAAGGGTCAAAATGATATGAAGATTAATTTCAAACATATAATGGAGATTTGTGGTATGGTGGGTTTTCTTGAAGCTAAAATGCAGAAATCCCCTCAAAGGGCTAACGAAAGTATAAATGCCTATGAATCTAGACTAAACCGAGAGCTCAATCTTTTAAAACGTAATGTTAAGGATGGCATGAAGGATGGGGTTGTTGCGGGTTATATTGATGACCACGAATTTAAACTCAACTCTACTACCAAAGAACTTGGTAATATCGAAAAGCCTTGGAATATGAATCAACAATCCGTGGCTAATGGTTTGGGAGTTAATGGTTCTATTATTGGAGTATCTGCTACTACTGGTGAAGGGGCAACGGGTATAATGCTGTCTAAGATGATTAGCCAGTTAAAAAATATCCAAATGCTTGTAGCTTATGTATTAGATCGACTTTATTCTCTAGAACTGCGTCTGGCAGGCTTTAATAATAAGGGAATGAAGATTGATTGGGGAACTTCTACAGTTTCTGATGAAGTTAAAATCCAACAAGGTCTTCAGTATAAGATACAGAACCTTGACTTATTGTATAAGGCTGGTATCATTAGTCAAGAGCAATATGCTTGGGCAATGGGTTATGATTCTCCTGATGAGAAAGAACCAAGAGTTTCACTTGAGGACCAATTTGCTAAGGGAGGTAATACAGACCCCCAAGAAGGAACTAAGAAGAAACAAAGGCAGGATGATAAAAATCAATCTGCTCGTAGGTCAAGAGATAAGAATAACCCGGCTCCTTCTCGAGGAGACCAAAATACTAAACCAAGATGAGTAAATTTACAAAGAAAAACAAAGAGCATCTTGATTCTATGGTGATAGGTCAAGGCCATACCATTATGGCTGGTTATATACCAGAAGCAGTGGGAGCCCAGACTTTCTCAGAGAATTACTATAAATGGAAGAATCCTACACCGGACTCCATTGCTCAATTTGGATTTTGGGGAGGGGATATAGATTATAATACCTATTACCCTAACCTGGATAAATCAGAATTAACTCCTAAAGATGAAGAGTTTATTGAACCTATGTTCAGATTACTTTCGGAAACGATTGTATCTAAGAATTGGAACCCTACAGATTTTGGTCAAAATGGAGTATTGAAAGCTTCTATGAAAATGTTACTTGGTCAAACAGTAAACTGTGACCATGAAACTAACATAGGTAATGCTATCGGTGCTGTATCTCAGGTAATGTGGCAAGAGTCTTACAAAGATGGAAGCTTCACTATACCTGCAGGTATCAACGGTATTCTGAAAATTGATGGTAAAGCCAATCCAAGGATTGCTAGAGGTATACTTATGGAACCACCCTCAATTCACAGTAACTCTGTCACAGTACAATTCAAGTGGGATAAATCACATCCTCAAATGGAGGATAACGAATTCTATCAGAAACTCGGTACCTATGATTCTAAGGGAGTGATGGTACGTAGAATGGTTACTGAGATAGTTCGTTACCTGGAGACTTCATTGGTATCTCATGGAGCTGATTCTTTTGCTCAAAAAATCGGTTCTGATGGTAAGATTATTAATCCTACCTTTGCTAAAAGAACTTGGGCATCTTATGAAGAATACAGAGACGATAAATCGAAGCAATACTTCTTTACCGATTATAAATCTGACCTAACTTCTTATCAAGAAAAGGACGATACTCAAGGTTCTTTTAATGATAATGATGCCAAGGATAATCAATCAAACGAAAAAAATAGTATGAACGAATTACAAAAATTTCTAGAGAGCCTCTTCGGGGATAATCTGCTTACCCTTGAGGAAGGTAAAGAAATGAATCAGGAAACAGTAGTTGCCTGCATTCAAAGTTTGGTATCATCCAGAAATGAACTGCAAACTTCAGTAGATAACCTTACTACAGAGAAAAATTCTCTTACGGAACAGGTTACTAACTTGAATGCAGAAGTGGCTAATCTGAAAGAGATGGCAACTGTAGGAAAGAATCATATTGCTTCTCTTCGTGAAGATGCAGTAGCAACCTACAAAAAATTGATGGGTGATAATGCCGATGAAACCATTGTTACAATGCTTAATGCAGAAACAACTGGTATTACTACTCTTGTTTCCTTGACTAAGGATTACCAAGCTCGCTTGGAAGAGAAGTTCCCTCTCACCTGCTCTAAGTGTGGTTCTAAGGATGTTAACCGTGCTTCTTCAGTTACTGAAGATGATACTCAAGGTAAAAAAACTACCGACGGTGCAGACACAACCAAGAATTCTGAATTACCGAGTACTAAGAATGTGATCGATAATTTGTATCGAAACAAAATTAAATAAGTTATTATATAAATATCCGCATTATGGAAACAACGAAAATCGTAAACGATCCTCAGCAACTTACTCTCTTTGGGGAAAGAACTCCGAGAGCGGTGATTTACAAGAGTGAATCCCACAAATTGCATCAGGCTTTCAATGTTAAAGCTGGAGAGAAAATTGTACAAGGTATGCCGGTAGCTTTAAATGAAGACGGTTTGATCTACCCTTGTACCGACCCGTCTACTCAAGTTTACTTGGGTGTGGCAGTAACGGATAACGTTAACCCGGCTTATCAGCCTCAAAGAAACTTCCCAGTAGAAGTAACCGTGGCTGTAGAAGGTTATATGATTTGTAACTGGGTATCAAACGGAACTATCGAAGCTGGCTATGTAACTCCCGATGGAGCATTGCTTAACGACCGTTTCGTTAAGGCTAATCAAGGTATTTCAACTCCGTTCATTGCCCTCAATCCTGCAGAAGAGGCAAATGAGGTAATCCAAGTACTCATTAAATAAGAGAAAAGAAAGTTATGGAAAATAAGATTGATATTACAAAAATGAAGGCTCAGGACTTTATGAATGAGCTGCCGGAAATGGTAAGAAGCTTGGAAGCTGTTCGTTCCGGTTCACAGGATAAGAAGCCTGTAGAAGTAACCTTTGAAGAATTGGTTACAGGTAAATGGGGTATTTCAGAAGATGAACTTTTTGAAAAGATGGGCATCAATCCAAAAGTGGACACGATGCAGAACATCTTTACAATGCCCCAACAGAATATTCGTTGGATTGTTCCGGAAATCATTCGTGCTGCTATCACATTGGGTATGCGCCAGGCTCCGTTCTATCCAAATATCATTGCATCTGACCAACCAATCAATGGTTTACAAGCAATCATGCCTATGGTTAACATGTCGGATGCTGCCCCTGCAAAGGTTAATGAGGCAGAAACTATCCCATTGGGTGATGTTAGCTTCGGACAGAAATCGGTTAGCCTCTTCAAAATCGGAAAAGGTTTCAAACTTACTGATGAAGTTCGTAACTATGTTTCACTCGATGTCTTGGGAATCTACCTTCGTGATTTTGGTGTTCAGTTGGGTTATGCTCTGGATACTCTGGCTATGGACGTTGCTATCAATGGTAACAACCCTGATGGCTCTGAGTCTGCCCCGGTAATCGGTGTATACGAAACAACTAACGGTATCACTTACAAAGACCTTCTGCATATTTGGGTACGTGCTGCTCGTATGGGACGTAACTTCCAAACTATGATTGGTGGTGAAGACCAGGCAATCGAAATGCTGAACTTGCCGGAATTCAAGGATCGTCACTCTGGTACTACAGAAGCTACCCTGAATGTTAAGTCTCCTGTTCCCAAGAATGCTGACTTCTACATTCACCCGGGTACACCCGACCAACAGTTGCTGTTGATTGATACATCTGCTGCCTTGATTAAGCTTACTGCTCGTCAGTTGATGCTTGAATCTGAAAGAATCGTTTCTAACCAGACTCAGGCAATCTATGCAAGCTTGACTACTGGCTTCTCTAAGATGTACCAGGATGCAACTCTGTTGCTGGCTGCTGACAAGAAGTTCTCAGAATTTGGCTTCCCCGAGTTCATGAACGTAGACCCATATTTGATGGTTAACCTAGAATAATAAGGGACGCCCGGTTTCATCTATATAAATTCCCTGAGAGGGTAGGTAACTAAAAAGACCTATCCTCTCTTTTTAATCATTTTTAAATCTTAGGAAATATGGCTAAAGATAAATATACAGTAACTGTGGGACCAAGAGCTTACAGTTTTCATGACCAATCAACTGGTATTACCGTTTGTAGAGGAGAAGACAAGGAACTCTCTCGTCGTCAATTCCGTGCACCAAAGATTCAGAAGGCAATTGCCTCTGGCCATCTGATTATCATTGCTGATAAATCAGAAATCGAAAAGTATTCAGAGGCCGACATCGAAAAGTTGGATAAGAGACTGAATGCTCAGTTCAAGAAAGGCATGACTCTTGAAAAACTTGCAAAGGGCTATTCCCTGGAAGAACTGAAACTGGTAGCAGGTCTTCATGAAATCGTTGCCGAGAAAGATGATACAGTAGAAACACTTATTCAGGCTTTGCTGGAAGAATTCGAATCCTCTTCTAAAGGGTAATATATGAAAATTACATAAGACAGACTAATATGAATAACAATCTGGACTTTTTGTACGTTACGTCAGGTCTGGAAGTTTCATTCAGAGTCATATCCAAAGTCCCGGCCAAATCCATTTTTGACTGGGACTTTGGCGATGATAAGGGAGAGGTTTTCAATGGTGGAAGACATGTTTCCTATTCTTATGAAACTCCCGGTTTCTATACAGTAACCCTACATGTAACCAACTCTAATGGTTTAGATATCACCGTAGATAAGACTCTGGTAGTTTGTGATTATGGTCATACGGCATTAGCCGATACAATATATAACTTAATCGACCACTATATTCCTTCAGAGATATCAGAGGGGATGACCAGGGAAGATAAATCTATCTACATCACCAAATGGCAATATTATATTGGTCCTCTAGTAAATCACCAAATTCCTGCAGATAAGTATACTGATGAATTATGGTATGAAGCACTAGAAAACCAATTAATAATGGAATTGGCAGCATGGGACTTTCTCAATGTGAAGATACTTAATCTATTAACAAGTACTTCAGAATACCTAAGTCAATTAACCTCTACCAAAGAACAAACTGGTGATGGTACTTCTAAACCCGAACTTGCCCGAGGTGATAGGATTAAACAAATCACTACTGGGCCTACTGAAGTGCAATATTATGATACCTTGGCAGATGCTACAAGTTCCCTATGGAAAACACTTTCTCAAGCAATGCAACCGGGTGGATTAATAGATGAATTAAGAAAGAACCTTTGTATGTTAGCTTCACGATTGGAAATCTACTTACCGTTCTGTGATGAAGTATTCAGAACCGTAGTTCCCAAAGTAGTTAACAGAAGGCAACCTGGAGTATTAGATGGACCCAACCCAAGTGCTCCAGTAAAAGGTGGTAAGAAATCAATCTTAACTAAGTTATGACAAAAGAACCCTGGAGAATGGTAAAGAACCGCTCTTGGGATAGATACAAGAAAATTATCACTGACTTCTTAGATTGGGATGCTGGTAGACAAACCATAACTTGGGCCAAACATGTTAATCAGCTTCTCAGTCATGCCGAAGACAGTATACCTAAATATTATAACATCCAAATCGAAGCATTGTGTTACTACAATGCTTTCAGAAACTGGCCTATCAATAAGGCAACTATTTCAGGAGAATTGGATGATGAAAACTTATCAATACTAATTTCTAAATCTTATATAGAACAAATCGGTTATCTTACACCGGAAGGTTATTGGGATTTTAATTGGGAACAAGATAGGTTTGTAATTAATGGTATAACGTATAAGCCTTCTGGAGATACTCAGACTGCTCAGGCAAAGGATGAGGCTTTAGTTTTCATGATTATCCTAAAGAGAGACCGAGATACCAAAGTTGAATTTGTAGAATAAAAATAAAGTATATGGCAAAGATGTTAGTACTGAGGTGGACACCAATTACTACAAACAGTGGAATTTGGTTTGATAGTAATCTGGTTATCCTCAATGGTACCTCTGGAGTTCATATTGAAATGAAAGGTAATGGCAATGATGTAACGGCATTTCAATCGATGACCGGAAACAAATTTGTCACCTGCTTTCAAGATTACTTCGGGGATATCTGGGATAAAATAATACCTCATCCTGGTATAGGCCAGGTAATAAAGTTCCGTGTAAATAGGCTTCCTGATTATGCTTGCATACGGGGAGATATTGAGGACGGTGGAGATGTAGACCCCGAAAATCCAGATGTACCAATGAATGCCTTCTGTGGTTCAGAGGGAGAACCATTCAGGGATATCGATTCTGAATTCTTACTGGGTCGTCAACGTGCAGTAATTAATCCTTAAATTTTATAAAATATGTATGTAAGTAAGTATTATACCTGCGAAGAAATAGACCAGCGGTTATTACAGGGTTACTATGATGACTTTGTTAAAGCTGGCTTTGGAGGAACTATAAATGAGTTCTGGGCCTTCGTACTTTCTATCAAGAATAAGGTAGATAAGAAAGAAGGATACGACTTATCGAAAAATGATTTTACCGATGAGTTGAAGGCTAAACTTGATGGCATCGAAGAACATGCAAATTATATCACTAAAGTTTCTCAGCTTGAGAATGATTTGAAATATCAAACCGAGGAAGAAGTTAAACAGATGATTAGTGATTTGGTTGATGGTGCTGATGATGCCCTTGATACTCTTAAAGAGTTGGCAGAAGCATTGGGCAATGACCCCAACTTTGCAACTACTATCACTAATAAATTAACCGACCTTCGTACTGCTTTAACCGAAGAGGTTAATCGTGCTAAGGAAGCCGAAGCTGCTCTGGGTGCTGCAGTAGCTGCAGTTCAGGATAACCTAGAATATGGGTTAGACCAAATCAATAAGAAGATTGATACCGTTAAGGCAGACTTAAAAGCTGAAATCGACCGAGTTGAGAAGAAGGTAGATAAGAATGCTGAAGACATCAAAGACCTTGAAGATAAGGTAAATCAAGATAATGGTGAACTTGAGAAAGAACTCAAGGACCTTATTCAAAAGGAAAAAGATGAACGTATCGCTGCCGATAATGAGATTAAGGAAAGTGTAAATAACCTTAAGACTCTCCATATCAATGATAAGGCCGCACTCGAGGCAAAGATTGCTGAAGAAACTGCAAATCGTACAAATGCAGATACTGTACTGGATTCTAAGATTAACGAGGAAATCACTAATCGTCAGGCTGATACTTTAGCTCTTCAAGGTAAAATTGACCAAGAGAAGGTAGACCGTCATTCTGAGGACCAAGCTCTTCATAATGAAATCTCTAAAGAGGTAACAGACCGTACTAATGCAGACAATGCTCTTCAAGGTAAAATTGACCAAGAAGCTCAAGCACGTACTGCTGCAGACCAGGTATTACAGAACAATATAGATTCAGAGGCTACCACTCGTGCTGCTCAGGATTTAATTCTTGAACACAAAATTGACGATGTAAAAGAGCAGGGTGTAGAAGACAAAGAACAATTGCTCAATGCTATTGCTGTAGAGGCTGCTGCTAGAGAAAAGGGTGATAAGGACCTTGATACTAAGAAGGTAGATAAACGTGAAGGTTATTCTTTGACCAAGAATGACTTTACTGATATCCTCAAAGCTAAGCTTGATGGAATTGAAGAGAAGGCAAACTATATTACCCATCTCTCCCAGCTTATCAATGATGCCGGTTTCCAAACTGAAGAAGAAGTAAATGCTGCTATCCAAAAGATTATCGGTTCTGCACCAGAGGTACTTGATACTCTTAAGGAAATTGCCGATGCCCTTGGAAATGACCCCAACTTTGCAACTACCATCACTAGGAAGTTGGCTGCAATCACAGAACAGGTTAACCAAGAAATCGAAGACCGTATTGCAGGAGATGAGGCAAACAGTGCTGAGGTAGCTGCTGAAGTTCAAGCCCGTAAGGATGCTGACACTGCTCTCGAAACTAAACTGAAAGAATATGTAGACAATAAGTCTGCTACTGGTAATGCTGCTATTGGAGTTGTAAGAGATAACCTTAACAAGGAAATCCAAGACCGTAAAGATGCCGATGCCACAATTCAGGCTAACTTGGATAAAGAGATTGCCGAAAGAAAGACTGCCGATGAAGCATATACTCAAAGTTTGGCTAATGTTAACCAGCGTATCTCAGACTTGGCTTTGAGTATGCAAGAGTCTATCAATACCTTGCGTAATGAGCTTACCGAGCAGGTAAATGCCAATACTACGGCAATCGCTACTAACCAACATAATATAGAAAGAAATTCAGAGGCAATCACAAATTTAACTAAGACTGTAGGGGATAACTACAAGGAAGTTAAGGATATGATTAACGAGGAAATCGTTGACCGTACCAATGCTGATAGTGCTTTGAGTTCTCGTATCGATACTCTCAATATTGACCTTAATACTGAGAGTGTAGAAAGAAAAGCTGCAGACCAAGTTCTTCAGGTAAATTTGGATAAAGAAGCAGCAGACCGTATTGCAGCCGATAAAGCCTTGAGTACTGAGTTTACGGCTAAATTGGATAATGCTAAGCAGGCTTTGGAATCTGAGGTAGCTAGCCTTAATACTAAGCTTGAACAAGAAAAGGAAAACCGTATTGCTGGTGATAATGCTTTGGGAGTTCGTATTGATTCTCTAGAGGCAGGTAATACCGATGCTATGAATGAATTAAAAGCAAAGGTAAATGCTAATACTACTGCTATTAATGCAGAGAAAGACCGAGCAATTGCCAAAGAGACTTCACTTGAGGCAAAGATTGATACCAACCTTCAGAACCATAAAGATGATATGGCGGGTATCAACCAAAATATACTTACCGAAAAGAATGACCGCTTAGCTGGTGATACCGAGTTGCAGAATAATATCGATAAGGAAGCTACAGAACGTGCTAACCAAGATACCCTTATTAATAATGCTATTGCTCAGGAAAAAGCAGATCGAATTGCTGCTGACCAGGCAATGGATGGAAAGAAGGTAGATAAGGTAGACGGTAAAGTACTTTCTTCAAATGACTTTACTGATTTACTCTTTGCTAAGTTGGATGGCATTGAGGAACATGCTAACTATATCACAAAGGTATCTGAATTGTTGAATGATTCGGATTTCCAAAATTCTGAACAAGTAGAGGCAGCAATTCAAAAAATTATTGGCTCTGCTCCAGAAGTACTTGACACTTTGGCAGAGATTGCCGATGCCCTTGGAAATGACCCCAACTTTGCAACTACAATGACTGCTAAGCTTACCGAGTTGGAGAATAAGCTTACTGCCGAAAAGAATCTGCGTGAACAAGGGGATAATACCCTACAACAGTCTTTCACTAACTTAAGTACTACACTTACTACTACGGTAAATGAGTTGAGAACTTTTGTAAGTGAAACACGGACTGAACTGTTAACTTCCTTGAATGCTACCAATGCTCTGGTAACTCAGAATGCTGCCAATATTCAACGTAATCTGGAATTGATTCAGGGTATTCAGGATAACATTAATGGTAACTATACTGCCATTACCGATTTGCTGAATAATGAAATCGCTGCTCGTAAGGCTGAGGATATTCGATTAGAAGCAAAGATTGACCAGAATACTTCTGACTTAAATACAGAGAGAGAGGAAAGAAAGGCCGCAGATAAAGTTCTCCAGGATAACATCGATGCAGAAGAAGCTGCCCGTATTGCTGCCGATACAGCTTTGGGTAAACGTATCGATAAAGAAATTCAGGACAGAACCGATGCTGATACTGCCTTAGATAATAAGTTCACTAACATTACCGATGACCATGAAGAAAGACTGGTAGCTGAAGAAGGTACTTCTGATGCTTTGCCTGATACCATGGTTACCGATGTTAGTACTGTAACCCGAACAGGTACTCAGCTTTCTTTCAAAGTAAAGACTTCAACCAAGGATAAGGCAAATAACCAATATGGTGAAGAAGTAGAAGCTACCAAGAATTTACTTCCGGTAACTCAAACTCTTGCTGGAGTTATGTCTGCAGCAGACAAGGTTAAGTTAGATGGGTTAGACCCAAATTCTTTAACTGACCTCTCTGCAGCTTCTGATGCTAATAAGGTAACAGTAACCGTAACTAAGGATAACGGTTTGAATGCTGATACTACCGAAACTTTCGATTTGCCTCAGGTATCGGCTACTAAGGCTGGTACGATGACTGCTAAGGATAAGGTTGAGTTAGATAGAATCTCTACGGCTAACTTTGCTCTTGGTGCAGTAACTCCCAATGAAACTACTGTTGGCATAGCTGCTACTAAGACCGTAGTTGAAGATGGTACAGTAGAACAGAATCCTATTACATTGCCTGCCTCTACGGCAGAGAAAGCTGGTGTACAAACTGCAGCAGATAAGAAGCTGTTTGATTCTATACCAGATAATATTATTATCTTATCTGGTGATAAACCAGTTGAGGTAGGTCAACAAAGTAGTCATGTTACTTTAACTCATAATTTCTCTTCTAAAAAAGAAGAGGGTATTTATACTCATGAGCCTGAAGATTATAAGACTACTTATATCCCAGCAGCTACTACAGAGAAAGCTGGTGTAATGACCGCCCAAGATAAAGTTAATCTGGATGAGACATTACCCAATGCTATTGCTCAAGAGGTTCAGGACCGTAAAGATGCTATCGAAGCTTTGGACGGTAAATCAGAAGCCGCTCTTGCTCAAGAAGTAGCTGATAGAAAAGCTGCAGATACTGCTTTAGATACCAAGTTTACTAAAGCTGTAAACGATGAAGCAACTGCTCGTACTTCTGCTGATACTGCATTGGGTGCAAGGATTGATAAAGAGATTGCTGATAGAACTGCGGCAGATACTGCCCTTGAAACTAAGTTACAGAATAATATTAATACTCTAGAAGCTAAACATGATGCTTTCGTAGCAACTAAAGGTCAAGCTGGTGGATTTGCTCCATTGGATGGGAAGGGGTTAGTACCTGCTAACCATTTGCCTTCATATGTAGATGATGTACTTGAAGTATATGCTACCTATGATGTAAGCCCCACTGGAGGTCTTACTAATGTTCAATTGTATACGGATGCAGGTCACCAAACTCCCGTAATTGGAGAATCTGGTAAGATTTATATAAATGTTGCCGATGGTGAACCTCCATACCAATTCCGTTGGTCAGGTACTAAATTCGTAGACAGTAATACTTCGTCTCTTATCATTGGGGAAATTGCAGGTACTGCTTTCGAGGGTAGTAGAGGTAAACATCTTGAGGATGTGGTATCTAGTATGCCTAGAAATTTAATCAGTAATATTTCAATAGCTAACAGAAACAAGAGGAATATAATTATTCAGTGTAATTATTCTTCTTTAGATGACCAGGGTCATTACATAGATCAGCCTGAGGGGATGATTATTCCACTAACCAATGCCACTACTCAAGAAGCCGGTTTGATGGAGGCAGAAAGTGTAATAAAACTTAATCAAACCCTACCGAAAGCCATAGAGGATGAACAAGAGGCTCGTATTGCAAAAGATAATGAGCATGATAAACTAATCAATAGTTTACCTCAGGAGATAATGACGGTAATAAACGGTGTTACCCAAAATACGAATAATCTCGGATTAAAGTATTTTAGATGGGTAAAGAATACCGAAGAGGGCTCATATAGTAGAGGTACAGATGTGAATGTCACCATACCAGCAGCAACTAAGACTACTGCAGGTGTAATGACTGCAGCTGATAAGACTAACTTGGATAATACGGTACAGGGGTTGGCAAATGAGATTACCAATAGAACTAATGCTATCAATGCTCTTCGTACAGAATTGAAAACTTACGTTGACGATTTGATTGCCGATACTGGTTCAGATGTAACTGCATTAGAAACTAAGGTAAATAATCACATTGCCAATAAATCTAATCCTCATGCAGTTACTAAAACTCAGGTTGGATTGGGTAATGTTAATAATACTTCTGATGCTGATAAGCCAGTATCTACTGCTCAAGCTACTGCTATTGCTGATGCTAAGGCTGCAGGTACTGCTGCTCAGACTTCTATCAATAGCCATGCTGGTAGAAGAGATAATCCTCACGTAGTAACTAGAGCTCAATTGAGTTTGGCAACTACCGACCAGGTAGTATTTGCTAAGACCACGGCTCCTTCTGGTTTCTTCAAAGAATCTTCAGATGTTCGACTCAAATCTAACATTACGGATTTGAATCATACTCTGGAACAGATTTGCCAGATACCAACCAAGTCATTCGAAATGCTTGGTAAAGAGGACGAGGGAACTATTGCTCAGAATCTTGAGGGATTGGGATTTGGTAAATATGTAGAGGAAGTTCCAGTAGAGAAATCTACAGTACCTAATCCAGAGGAATTCGAAACTTTGGAAATCAATGGAGAAGAATATGTACTCGTAAAACAAGTTAAATATCACAAGATGTCAACCTTGGCAATTGAAGGTGTTAAACTTCTCTACGATGAGATTAAGGCTTTGAAGGCTGAGATTCAAGAACTTAAAAATAAATAATCATGGGAGAGATAGCAACCTGGAGTGCTGTCAAAACTAAAGTAGGCCTTGGTAAGACAGGAAATGACTGCCCTACCAAGGCTGAATTGTTAGCACTCTCCTCGACAGGAACCGGGGAGAATTATGTGGGGTTGGAACTATCCAATGCCAGTTCCTATGGAAACAACGAATGTGTAAAGTTGGAAGATATTCATAAGGTAACCTATAAGTATACATTTACTTCTAGATACAGTAGTATAAGCTTTGATGCTTTGGGTAACCCCAGCTCTTCTAATCAGGGTTTTGGTTTTATTTCTACGAAACAGAAATATTGGGATGGAGTAGCTAATGGAGCTGAAGTTACTGTAAATTATATTATTAGTAATACACCTACATGGGTAACTAATCACGGTAATCAAGTACCTCCTTGGACTGCTTCAGAGAATCTGGGATTAACCTCTCGGTCAGATTCCAATACTCTTGTTACACAGAACGAATCTGGTAAAACTTTTAAAGTAACCTTTACTCAAGCTGCTGCATCTCAATCTTGGAGTTATGGGTTTAGTGTAAACCCCACTTCTATGTCTTTTGGGGCAACTGGAGGTACTAAAACTTTCACGGTAACTTCATACAAGCAAGAATTAAGAAATGGCCATAATTATGGTAACCAAATTGCTTTAACTTATACTAGAGCCAACTCTGGTAGCGTATCTGGAAGTGGTACTTCTGTAACTATGGGTAATAATACTTCTACCAGTACACGAAGTGGTACGGTAACCTTAACCCAAGCTGAGACCAATAAGAAGGCAACTATCAGTTGTTCTCAATCTGCAGGTTATAAGACTTATAGTGAAATCACTGCAAGTGGAGGAAGCGTATCCGATATACCTGCCGGTGGAGGAAGTAGAAGTTCATTCTCAACTATGCCAACTTATTCTCAGACTTGGGGATGGAATGGTTCTACAACTGGAGGAGGCACAATTACAAGCGGTGCTAGCATTAGTTATGGTACTGCAGTTAGTGCAGGTTCTTTGGGAACCACGGTTAAATCTAGAACCCAGGTAGGAGCCCTTATTGGTACCTTATCACTAAATGGTAAAACCAAATCTGTAAGTGTACCAGTATACCAGGCAGCGAATTCAATTACCAGTACTACTGATGGTACACCAGTAATAAGCTTATCGGCAAATTCATATTCTATCTCTAATTCAGGAGGTAGTGTTCATATTTATGCCAATGTAAGTATACCTATTACCAACCATTGGAGTTCAGGGTCAATAAGTGCAGGTTCTTCGAAGAGTGCTACACCTACGGTTAGTGCAAGTGGTACTGGATTTAGTTTGAATTCAGCTGAGACGGTACTTACTGCTACAGAGAACACAGGTACTTCAAGTAGAAGTTGTACAGTAACTGCATCCTATAGTGGGGCAACTACTAAGACCATTAAAGTTACACAGAGTGCTGCTTCAGTATCTTATAAGTATTACTTGGCATTTACTTCCCCTACTGGTTCTAGAAGTAGTTCTAGAACTGGATTATCGGCTTTGGGAGGTAATAACTTTACAGTTGATGTAGCTTATTCTTTTAAGACTAAGGTAATAAACGGTTCTGAAATAAGTACAAGATACCCATTAGCTTTAACTGTAACCTCAAAACCAAGTTGGGTTACAAATGTAGCAATCACAACGTTATCAAGTGATAATGGAAACTATGGGTTAACCTTAACCTTAACAGAGAATACCGTAGAATCAACAAGGTCAGGTACCATTAAATTAAGGCAAGCAGAGAATGATGATAATGGTTGGGAGCTTACAGTCAATATAACTCAGAATGCTGCTACTATAACCTATGATTATGTATTTAGTATATCATAGGTTATATACAACACCAGTATTTATTATATGAGAGACCCTAAAAACTTGATTATTAATTTCCTAAAACCAATAAAATTATGGGAGTAGAAGTAAAAGGTGCTGGCGATGGCGTTGTAGGCTATAATGACTGTTGCAACCGGAATTCCGGTTGGGGCTCTGGATGGGGAGCCGTGGGTGGTGCATTGGTAGGTGGTGGTTTTGGTGCTGCTGCAGTTTCCGTATGGGACAAAATCAATGACACAAAAGCTGATATTCAGAAAGTAGAAGCTACGGTTCAGGAAGCAAAGGCGGGTATCTACAAAGATATCTCTGATGCTGCTCGTGGAGTTACTCAAGAAATCAGTGGGGTAGCAAAAGATGTTGCCGGTGTTGGTAGAGAAATCCTTAACAACCGTTTCACTACGGAAAGAGGTCTTTGTGATTTGGGCTACAAAACGAATTCGGATATCCGAGATTCTCGTGACCAAATGGGCGCAGGCTTCAATCGTGTTATGGACCGTCTCTGCAACATGGAACACCAACAGTCAGATTGCTGCTGCGAAACCAAAGGCTTGATTAAAGAAGTAAAATCTGACTTGGCTCTTCAGTTGGAACGTTGCTGCTGTGACCTCAAGAAGGGCCAACAGGAAATCAAGTGTCTCATCGAGAATACTGCAAAAGACCAGGAGATTGCCCGCCTTAATCGAGTAGTAGATGCTCAGAGAGACCAGAACATTATCAATCAAGTTGTGGCTGCCTTAAAAGGTACAACTACACCGGCTCAGTAATTTTTAATTTGCTGGGATGACTAAAAGGGAGTGCATCTAAAATAGATGCACTCCTTTTTTCGTTTTAACACATTAACTAAGGAATTATGGAACAACAAGAACAACTCACCGAATTTAAGATACAACTAGCATTACCTGCTCCAAATATAGAGGTTGCTCAAGAAGTAGCAAACAAAGCTCAGGTACTCATTAATCAATTTGGATACTATCAATTTCTAAAACTGGTAGACTTCATGCAGAAGAATCCAGGTGCAGTATCATTCGGTTTAAACTTAATAAATAGAAAATGATTATGGAAGAATTGATTTTTCAGAAAGTACAAAAGGGTGATATGATTTTCACCTTAGAGAAAGATCGTCGGTCTGGTTATCCAATCTTTGACCAAGCAAGAGTTTTAAAAGTTGGCGAAAGTAAACCAATGGCCTCAAATGGTAAAGAAGGTTTTGTTAACAGTATCGAATTAGTGATACAAGATTCAATATCTCAAATTACCATTTATTTACCAACTAATGTAAATGAAGGTATTTATAATGGTACCTATTATACGACTAATCTCGATAATATCATTAATGAGGTATCAATGCAGAAACAGAATGCTTTAAATATTTTAAATAACAAAGCCAAATTTGAGGCCGTTGTTTCTGAATGCGATAATATTCTTGGTTTAATTAATAATCGTTCAGAATCACCTCGTAATCCTGCTCCAGATTTCGAAGAATTTAAGTTATCCATGAATGAGAGGTTAACTAACCAAGAAACCCTTTTATTAAGGATTGCTCAAGAATTGGGATTAGATAAACCTAAACAATAATAAGAATTATGCCAAGTAAGTCGGTTAATATTACACTATCGACTCCAATTGGTCCTCTAGAAATATACGTAGATAAACGAGAACAAGCTCGTGCAGAAAGGTTGATTGCTAAAACTCCAAGTATCTTAACTAAGGGTTATGCGAAAGGTACAGAAAAGTTTGGTAATCAACTTCTTCGTATAGTAAGACGAAGTTTGAATACTGGTGTACCTCCAAGGGGTTCCGGAGTATCTTGGCCACCACATGCTCCTGGTACCATAAAGAAATATGGGGACCATACCATGCTAAATCTTACAGGGCAATATGCCAGGTCAGTTACTTTAGTAAAGGGTAAGAAAAGAACTTTCGTTGGTTTACCAATTGGAATCAAGAAGATTACTTATACTGGTAAGACTTCAAGAAAAACTTTGAATCAGATAGCTATCATGTTAGAGTATGGTAGTAGAGATGGTAATTTACCACCTCGTCCTCTCTGGGCTCCTGCATTTAAGGCTGCTGGTGGAAAAGCTGCCTTACAAAAGGAAATACGTAATGAAGTTAGAAAAGAAATAAGGAGGATTATATAATGGCAGTAGATTTTGAAATATCTTCACTATCAGGAACTGGTACTGCTACCATTCGTGTAAAACCGAAAGCAGTAAATACAGAACAGACCTTAAAAGAGCAGGTCCTCAAGGTAGTAGTTCAGGGTGTAGAAAGGGAAGTAACTCTGATACAAAAGGCTGCTCCTAAAATAGTAGAGACCTGGGGAACTTATTTTAGTATCACTCCGGAAACTACTTCCCATACTTTCGATGGTACTAAAAAGGGTGAGACCCTAGAAATAGGTGTATACAGTTACCAACAGAAGTTTATCGATAATAAGCCTCAAGATGAATATCGTGCTGTAGATTGGAAAGTTGAAAGCTCCTCAGATTGGTTAGAGGTAACCCAAGAAATTGGAGAAGCTAATGCCGCAGGTAAGCTTACTATCAAAACTAAATCTACTAATCAAGAACATAACCCCAGTAACTATGACCCCTTGGAAAGAACTGCTATAGTTAAGATTATCTCACAGCAAGAACCTAACACTGAGATAGTTTTAAATATAACTCAATCTCCAGGTACTAGAACTACTAAGTATGGCTTTGAACCAACCCCGAATATACCATTCCCAAATCTTGGTCAAAATACTAGTACTGCTCAGATTAGTAATGTAAAGGGTTATCAGTACTACCTTATCAACGGTATTCAAGTTGCTAAATTTATAAAACAATTTAAGATAACCGATATAAGTAAGACAATAGAGGGTCAATTCCCTGGAGGTATTGGTTCAGAACTAATACCCTTTAAAGTATGGCTTACCGATTATCCTTCAAATATTGCTACTCAATGGGTTAGTGAATTAAATTGTGTTGGTCATTTACAAACCATAATGAGTGGTTTTGGAGGTATTCAGGTAACTTATAATGGGTATATTAATGACAATGGCAATCAGAGTGTTCAATTAAATATTAGATTAGGACTTTAATGGTAAACTCAGAAGAAATAGTAGAAAGAACTTTTTATATCTCTCTACTTAGTACAATGTTAGAAATGGGTCTTACCTTAAACCCCGAAGACTTCTTACCTTTGTCTCAAGAAAACGAAAAAAGATTTCAAGAGGCAATTAAAGGTATGAAGAAGTTCATACCTCTTTTTGGTATAGGGAATAACCAAGTAAAAGGCCCAAAGACTCTCCCAAGAATAACCATAGAACTACAAGGTTATTATGCTGGAGATATTGGTGTGAATAAATACATCATTGGTGATAAACTTGAGGATGGTAATTACCAAGCTTCAGAGTTTCCTTATGAAACAAAAGATATTACCATAGATGTACATCTAGTTTCTCAAACACAAGCCGATATGAGGTTGCTACATACAATCTTATATACTGGCTTACCTGCTAGAGGATACGTGAGACCATACTTCAATGACTTAGAGGAATGGGAAAAGGGCAGGCTTGCTCCCACCGGAAACCTATTCATTGAGATTGGTAATTATTATGACCATCCAGATGTAGAACATGGTATACTTGAGAAGGTATACACTTATGTATGTAAAGACGGTATTCTTCCAGAAAAAGCTTTGGGAGAAGGTACTCTTACACCCATCAAGGATATATCAGTTCTTATTGGATTGTTAGAACAAAACGAAAATGAGATGCTAGAGTTAAAAGTACCTAAGGTATAGGTACAATACTCTAGGGTATAAATTAAACGAGTAATTAACTTTAATCACAATAGAATTATGCCAACTTCACCTCATGTTGATTTTAAGTTTAAGAACAACAATGTTCTTCAAACTACTCCCATGTTAGGAGTTTCTTGTGTATTGGCTAGAACTACTAAAGGTCCATACGATGATCCTTCAGAAATCATCTCTACATTCTCTCAGTTCCAAAGAATCTATGGTTCTGAAATTGTACCCGATGGTTCTGTATCAAATATCGAAAAGGCTTTGCAAGGTGGTTCTAAGCTTCGTGTTATTCGAGTACTTGGCAAAGGAGCTACTCAGGGTACAGTAACTGCTTCTCAGGCTGCGGCAAGAAAAGCTAAAGATTCAGAAGATGGGATTTCAGTTGCTTCTGCTGTACTTGACTCGGCTAAACCCTCTGCTCTGATTACTTTAAAATCAGGTAGTACTACCTATAGTTTTGGATTAGTAACCAAGGGATATGGAGATCCCATTGGTAGTGCAGATACTTTCCAGGTTGGTTTTTATAAGCAAGCTAATACCTTGTATTATAAAATCTATTCGGCTAATGGGCAAGTACTTGAACAGGGTCCAGTAATAACCTACAAAACTGCCGATGATAACAATAATACTTCGGTAGATTACCTTGCTCTTAGTGCATTTGCTAAGAACTCGGAATATATTAAGCCGGTAATTACTGCAGGTTCCTCTTTTGAAAACCTAATTAAGTGGCTTACCGATGATATTGATGGTACTAAGAATGCTATCACTATTACCGTGGGAGATGCTGCACCTTCCGAAACAGAGAAACTGTTTAATGGTACTATCGGTAGTGCAGGTTCCACTCCAACTGCCGAAGAATGGATTGCTTCACTGGACTTGGTAAGAGACTACACAGACTTCTACCAATTGTTTATTTCACATATCTCTCAACACTTGGAACAAGATTCAGAGGTACTCAAAGTATACAAGGCTGCTGCCGATATGGCAAAAGAACTGATGGAATGGGTACTGTATATCGAAGTTCCCAAACACTTAACCCATTATACTCAAGGTACTCAGGCAAGAGATTACAAAGCTCAGGTTACTTGGGTACAGACTTGCCTTGGTACTGTAGGTAACTCTAAGTACATTGCCTACTTTGGTGGTGGACTTAAGTACTACAACGAAAACGGTAATCTTCAGGATTCCGATGTAGTGGGTACTATTGTTGGTTTGGGAGATGCCTCTGCTACTCAATATGGTCCTTGGAAATCCTTTGCTGGTATGAACCGAGGAGTTATTGGGGATGCAGTTGGTCCAGTATGCCCTAACTATGGTTCTCCTTCTCGATATAACGAACTGAACACCCTTGCTCAGAATTATATCAATGAGGTGGTAATCAAAGATACTCCAGATGCAGGTAAGCAAACCATGCTATGGCATTGCTTCTCTTCTCAAGTGAAACAGGATTCTGAAAGGTTCCTTTCAATCGTAAGACTGAATCTTTACTTGAAGAAGTTCCTTCGCCCGGTACTCAACAAGTATATCGAAGAACCAAACGTTTGGAGTACTTGGAAGAGAATCTGGTTGGAGGTTAAACCTACCTTGGATTCTTTGGTAGACGAAGATGCTATGACCGAGTATACCTGGATGGGTGACCAAGATGCAACTTCTTGGGATGACCTTTCGGTTAATAACGAAGCAGATGCTCGTCAGGGTAAGTACCGTGCTATCCTTAAGTATAAGGATGTAGTTCCTATGCAAGAGGTAACTATGGAGATTGTAATCGATGCAGCTTCTAAGGCAGTATCAATCGTAGAAACAAGTAATAACTTATAAACTCATAACACAATGGGAGCAAAAGTAAAAAACCCACGGAAGAAATTCTTGTGGAGCATCATGTTCCCCAAACACCCTATCAATACCTATCTATTCCAAAGTTGTACTTTGCCGGATATTGAGATTGACCAGGTTGCTCATGGGGACGTCAATAGAGACGTTAAAACTGCAGGTAGGGTTACTATAGGTAATCTTATTGTAGAGAAACTTATGACTACTGCAGGTTCAGACACATGGCTTCATGATTGGCTTTATGCTTGCCAAGACCACATAGTTGGTGGAGGTTTGGTACCAAGCCAATATTGGGAAACGGCTATTGTAAATGAACTTGCCGAAGATGGAGTCTCGGTTCTTAATACCCACGTCTTCGAAGAGGTATGGCCATGTAAGATTACCGGCTTAGACTTGGACAGAATGGCTTCAGAGAATACCATTGAGTCCATAGAGTTCTCAGTTGGTACTGCAGATAAATACTAATTCCTTAGTCTATTTTCACTAAGATTCGGTGGAGGGGTGGGATTCCTGTGATAGGAGCTCACCCCTTTCTTGTTGTTATACGGAGTACTATGAACATTTGTAAACATTAAATATATCAAATTATGGAATTTAGAACATTTAGATTTACCGGACCTTCTGGTTTCGAATATGAAATCAGAGAACAGAATGGTGCTGATGAAGACATTCTCAGTAACCTTTCAGACATGAAGACTTTGATGAACCTTACTAAGTTCATTGCAGCAATCGTAATTAGAACTAATGCCACTCCTAACGGTAAGCTAACCGTTGATGATGCTCTCAATCTACCCGTCAATGACCGCTATGCAATCATCTTCAATTCTCGTATATTCTCACTGGGAGAGGAAGTAGAATTTGAATATGACTGGGGTAAAGAGAACGGTGGTAAAGTTACTTATGGCCAAGACCTTCATGAGTTCCTTTTCGATTATTCAGAAGTACCCACTGATAATAGGGTATTTGATGAAAAACCAGATGCCATCCCTTATTATCCAAAGGGTATTCAATTAACCGGTCATGAATATCTTCTTTCATCGGGCAAGAAAATCAAATTTGATTGTATGACTGGTAAGGGAGAACAAGAGTTTATGAAGTTACCCTTGGATAAACAAACTAAGAATGCCCCCTTACTTTGTCGGAATCTCTACTTAGAAGTAGACGGTAATTGGGAGAAGGTAGAAAACTTTACTCCATTTACAGCAAAAGATATGGCTGAGATGAGAAAATATATCCTATCTATTGACCCTATTTTCAAGGGTGAATCTCATATCACTAATCCCACAACGGAAGAAGAAAGAACTTATCCTATAGTTTGGGCACCCAATTTTTTCTACCTGACGGAAGAGTAATGTTAGAGAGTGATTTTGTTTATATCACCAGAGCCGAGATAGCCTTAGACTATTTCGGCTTTTTACGTCTTCCGTACCGAATAAGGAAAATATTTAAGGAAATGGCCGAGCAATATTATAAACAACTAAAGAAAAGAAAATAAATTATGAATACCAGTAGGAGTATAGTAGAGGTCGGTGTTGCCATGGTATTAAAAGACCGATTCTCTCAGGAGGCTGGCAAGATATCTGGGTCATTCAGAACTATGATGAATGACATGAGTACCTGGAATAGAGGTATACAGATGTCAGCTTCTAATACAATGGACTTCGGAATGCAGCTCGTAGGGGGAATGGCAAGGGCCTATAAATACTCTGCGGGTGTTCAGAATGAAGTTTGGACTGCTTCGAAAATTGCTGGTGCTACCATTGCAGAACAAAGGGAAATGTTACAATTGGCAAAAGACGTCAATGAGATAACTCCCCTTACTGCTTCGGATGTTGCATCAGGACAAAGGTACCTGGCTATGGCAGGTAATAAATTCGATGCTATTAAGGAAATGATTGGGCCAGCATCTAAGCTGGCTTCAATCTTTACAATGCCAGTGGGACAGAAAGGTGGTGTAGCTGACTTGATGACTAATATCATGTCAATGTACCAAATCCCAATGACTGAAGCCGCTAGAGTAACAGATGATTTATATACTGCAGTTACTAATGCAAATATATCTTTAACAGACTTAGCCCAGTCCATATCCTATGCAGGAGCAGATATGGCAACTGCTGGAGTAGACCTTCGGCAAACGGCTGCTGCTATTGGTGTATTGGGTGATATGGGTATACAAGGTTCTATGGCAGGTACCTCACTGGCTAATATGATTCGTTACTTACAACTATCCCTTGTTAACCAAAAAAAGAAAGGCTATAACGCTTTAGCAGACTTGGGCTTAAGTCCCGATGAATTCTTCGATGCTCAAGGTAACCTTATAGACCTTTACACTATCTATCAGAAGTTTGCTAAGGCCGCAGTAGATTTACCTTCACGAATCGAAACACCAACCTTCTTCAATATATTCGGAGTTCGAGGTAATCGTGGTATGCTTCCAGTACTTCGAGATATTGCTTCTGGTAGAGATAAGATGGGTAAGATACTTGCTACCTATGACCAAAACATAGGGGCAGTAAATAGACTTAATGAAGAACGTCTTAAAACCGATGCAGGTGTAATTGACCAATTCGAATCAAGTATAGAGAACTTAACAGTTACCGCAGGTGCAGCTTTGGGTAGAATCTTTACCCCAGTACTAAATGTGGGTAACTCTATAATCAAAGTAATTAATTCTATTTCAGAAACTTGGGTTGGAGGTTTTGGTCTTAGGATAGGAGCTACTGCAGTAGTAGTGGGTACTATAGTTGCAGGGTTTAATACTGTGAGAGGTATTATAAGGTCGGTTGGATATTTACAAACTATTGCCACTGCTTCTACTGAGGGTATGTCTGCAGCAGCCATTAAGACGAACACCCAATTTGCTATTATGGAAGCTCATATGATAAGTATGGTAAATCTCATGAGGACTATGGTTCAATTGCAGATGATGATGGGGGGAGTTAGTATGAACAAAGCTGGTAGATTTTATAATACCAAAACCGGTAGATATGTTAAAACACCCAATCCAGGGATGTCTCCAGCCACTTCACTCATTGGAGGTGTAGTTGGAGGTACTGTAGCTAATCAAGCTGGTAAACAAGCTGCTAAGACTGTTGCTACTAGAAGTTTAGCTTCGGTAGGTGGTAGGTTATTAGGGTTAATTGGTGGACCCTGGGGATTAGCTATTACCGTAGGTTTACCCTTATTAATAGAAGTAGGTAGTAGACTTATAAGTTCTGTTGATAGGAATACCGATGCTCAATCTAAAGAAGACCCCTCTGCTATCAGGGCTCAAAATGAAGAAAGGTTTTTAAATGCTATGAGAGCAGCTATTAGAGATGGATTAAAAGATGGTAAGATTAACGTCAGTGTAAATGGGGAAATATTAGGAGATTACTCCTTGGGCTCTCAGCAAGATTATACAGGTGTGGCATTAGGACTTTAAAATTAAGATACTATGGCTAGGATATTAAATAAAGCAGCAGGTAAGGTTGTTGAAAAATATAATGATCTTACGAGGGATACCGCAGGGGTTCTTACGGGTCCCCTAAATAAACTATGGAGAGCCAGGATATTACTCAATAGGACTACATCCACACTTCCAAAAGATGATGCTCTAAAGGGTAAACTCTATGACCCTAATGGGGTTGTGGGAGAGGCTCAGATATCTTCAAAGAATCCTACATTAAATAAACAGCTTCAAGCTAAGTGGAGGATGGAATTACAATTCCCCCGAATGGAAGAGGGGGAAGGAGTAGACCCAGCAAAAGGGAATAAGAACACAACCAATTATAGGAACTTCGAAGTCAAATCGGATATTAAATATCAGAATCAGGTAAGGATATATAATTTGACCGCTAATCCTACACAGTATATTACTCTACAGAATAGACCTCCAGAATTGGACTTTCGGGGTGAAACCACATGGGCAACTATTAAGTCCATGGGACGTAATACTCCTATGTATCATTATACTGGGTCTGAGGATATAATCCAATTTAATGTATCTTGGTACTGTAATGACCCTAATAATCCAGAAGAGGTATTAAATAAATGTAGGTTATTGGAAGCTTGGTCTAAATCTAATGGCTATCAATCGGCTCCTCCGATTGTTAAGATAGAATGGGGGGATTCGGGTATATTCAATAATCACTACTACATTATTACTTCGGCTACTTATACTTTGAAAAATTTTCAGAATGGCAGTAGGATTAGGGTTCCTGGGAAACCCGCTACTTTTGGAAATGGTAGGTTATTACCTGCAGCAGCTACTCAAGAATTAATATTCAAGAGAGTAAGTGCATATAACTTATCCTATGGAGACTTTATAAATTCAGATTCACTTAAAAAGACGGAGGGTATTAAATTATGATAGATGTTAATCAATATCTGGTTGGAGATAGCCCTTATAAAAATGCCTATGCTCTAAACTATGGAGATGGAGATTATTCCCTAGAAGCTCCTATCCCCTCAGTTCCTTCATCCTCAAATGATATTCAGCATACGGTTAAGGATGGAGAAACTCTTCAGAATATAGCTTTTAGGTATTACGGAGATTCTGGGAAATGGTATATTATTGCTGAGGCTAATGGTATACTAAATCCTTTTAAAGAATTAGAAAGTGGAACCCTTATAAGAATACCTTCTTATGGCAGCTAAACAGAAACCCATCTTATATAATGGTATGGGACAACCCTACCTGGCTTTGTTTGATTTTAGAGGTATGCCAATAGTGAATCCCATTACTGGCATACCTCTTGGAGCTTATATTAGTACATGGAATTATAGGTATGATGAAGAAAAGGAAAATTTAGCTACTATAACCTTTGATACTGGTGACCCAGATACTGTAGATATAGACTCTTTACAAGAGGGTAGTATAATATGTCTACAGTGGGGATATATATATCCAGATGGGCAATTTATATCTGGGCCCATCAAAACAATCAAGGTTAGAGATTTTGAAGCTAGATTTGATTCCACAGGTACTCATGTAACTATTAAGTGTATTGATTCTATCGGAGATTTAAGATTTCAGCCGCCATACAATTTTTCTGAATCTCCAAGAAATAGTTTATCGGCTTATCTAGATAAGGGATGCGAGAATGGAACTGGGGTAATCATAGAAATATTTCAATAATGGAACAACAAATTAGTAATAAAGTATATGAGTCACTACAAGTGCCTACAGAACATGTACGTACTACTACTGGAAAAGTACTCTATGCTAACCGTTACAGTGGAGTAGCAGAAGTAGCAATGCCAGAAGATTTAAAAGCTTTAATAGATAGTGACTTTGGGTTAATCGGTAAAAATATCTTGGTTCAATTAGAACAAAAGATGAAAGGGTATACTAATGGACCATGGTATATAGATTCTAGAGATGGGGTTATTTATATTCATAATAGGAAGTTTCATGAAGAGCCGGTAACTACTTATACCTATCAGGGAGAGAATGGAGAAGTATTAAGTGTCCATTTTTCTACTCAAAAGGTAACTAAACGAGTTAAAGCTACCCTATCTCCAGTAGTGAATCCAGAAAGTAAAGACCTCGAAGTACTAAGTACGGGAATTGATGATGAGGAAAAATTACCTGAGATAAAAGCTAATGAGAACAATGGAGTTTATTATAAGAATTGGCATACCTCCGTTGGCAAATATGGTGCTGAGAATAACCCAGCTGATATCCCCACGATTAGGCAAATGCAAATCAACCATGCTCTAAAGACTGATCCAAACCTTATTGCTGCTATAGAAGCTAGAAGGCAGTTGAATGATGAATGGAATTCAGATGTAGCAGAGTATTCAGCAGCTAATCCTGCTGAAGCTTATCGGCAAGGTAAAGAGAAATTCCTTAATGAACTCAGTACAGATCAGGTACGTAGCATTATTAATAAGACTATACAGAAGGAAGAGTTTCCTTCTGACAGGAGAGCTGCATTGAATGCTGCTCTTAAGAATGTTACTAACGGCCAGAATTTAAAAGAGGATTTATACAATATCCTTAAAGATACCAGATACTTATTTGAAGGTAAGGAACAGATGGAGTATATGGTAATAGAGGATGTTGACCCAAGAGATTATGACCCAGAGCATACACCTAAAGGAGGAGCTACTGCTTGGGGATTGGAAGATGAGGAAAGTGTCTATCGTGGTATCTCAGCTTTAAAGAAAGGCCCTTATACTATGGTCATAGATGATACTCCGGTCATCAAATATAAGAACCCCTTAAATAAGAGCTTAGGTATATACAGTGTTACTGTAAAAGTCCAGCATTGGAAGAAAGCCGATGTAGAGGTACCCTTATATAAACTGTATAGCAATCTATTCAGTAGATATGGAGGAATTGATAAATGGGCTTGGGCAGCTAATGCAAATGCCAATGGTGGTTTGAAACATACTGAGAGTAAACTCATATGTCAGATGCAGGTAGTGGGAAGACCTTTATTAGCCACTTCTCAAGTAATTATTCTTGAAAATGTTGGTAAACGATGGTCTGGGCCCTGGTATATAAAACAGTGTACTCATTCAATGGATCCAGGTCAAGGGTATATAACTAGTTTAGAATTAGTTAGAAATTCTAGTAGAGCAGGTTCTACTACTGCTAAACTTGGATTATCTACTCAATCGGTAGTAGCTAATGATGCTAAAGCTAATGCTAAAACTTCTAAGGGCCAGGATAAGAAAGCTTTGAGTAATTCCAGAGAATTAGATTTAAGCTGGACTTATAATGAGGTAGCTTACTTCATAGAATCCGGTATTATGGATAAAGAAGGCAATGTACTCGACCATAAGCGTAAGGATGAACTTCTTAGAAAGAAAGCTTATTATACGGAAGTATTAGCTAAGACTCCAATAGAAAAAGCTGAGGGTATAGCTATAACCTCTGGTAGTTTAACTACTTCTTCGGGTAAGGTATTACCAGGTAAGATAACTATTAAAGATATTCAAGTACCAGATGATTATTGGGTTAAGTTTGATTACATGGAAGTAGCCTTAAGGAGATTTAAAGAATATATTAAAAATAAGGAGGTGAAGTAGTTATGGGTTATGAAACTGCAAAGATAATAACAGAAGAAGGTATAGAGGGCATCGGTAGATATTACTCTGTATATCGAGGTATAGTTGTTAATAACAGTGATACCGAAAAGAAAATGAATCGGGTTGAGGTATGTATCCCCGAAGTGATGGGTGGTACTACTGCATGGGCTTACCCAAAAGGTCAACATGGTTCTATTAGTGGCGGGTTCAAATTTTTAACTCCAAAAATAGGAGATATAGTATTTATTACCTTTGAATACGGTGACCCCACTAAACCTCTATGGGAATACCATGGTTGGGGAATTAACCAAGTACCACAACCGTTAGATGGCCCAAACAAAATGGGTATAGTTACTCCTGAGGGCAATCTCATTGTAATAGATGATGATAATGGTACATTAAACCTTTATTTCAATGGTAACATAGTTGTATCTTCCGAAGCTAATATAGTGATATCATCTGAAAAGGATATTAATGTATCTTCTGGGGATTCAGTAATATTAAATACGGGTGAGAATGGTGGAGTAATCAATATATCCCAATTAACCGAGAAATTAAATCAAACGGTTAAGGAACTAGAACAACTTCGAAATATGTTCAATTCTCATGTACACTCTGGTGTAACTACGGGACCTGGTTCATCAGGCCCAACCCCAACTCAAATAACTAAACCTTTCTCACAATTCGTCGTAGACGATTATGAGGATAAAACCTGCATACACTAATGGAAAAGAATTACTTTACAGACTTAGTTGGTATAGGTGTAACTTATCCTATCCAACTTACAACTAATGAAAATGGGGAAAGAGGTTGGTACCCAGTAAACGGGGATTTTAAACTTATCCGGGATAATATAAGTTCGATATTATATTACATGATAGGTCAAAGATTCCGACAGGAAAACTTTGGTAGTAAACTATGGCAATGTATTGAGGAACCAAACTCACAAGCCCTAAGTTTTATAATTAAAGAGTTTTTAAAACAAGCCATAGGTGCATGGGAACAGAGAATAACCTTCCAAAATATCACAGTTACTAGAGTTGATGCAAAAATACACATAGAAGTAGCTTATGTAATAAACGGAACAAATTCTAGTCAGTACCTCGATATCACCTATGATAAGTCAGATAATTCATTAAATACACAATAATATGGGAATCACAAATAAATGGCTTAACCCATACCAGAGGTCTTATCAACAGATTAAGGCCAAGCTGGTTGAATCCCTTATGGGGCTTAAGGACCCTCAGGGTCAGAAACTCATAACGGATTATTCGGAGGGGAATATCTTAATTATCATCCTCTCTTTGTTTGCGGCAATTGCCGAAGTACTCCACTATTATGTAGATAATATGGCAAGGGAAACCTTCCTATCTACTGCAAGAAGGTATGATTCGGTAGTTAAACACGGAGCTCTGGTAGATTACCATGCTCGAGCAGCGATTGCTGCTACGGTAGATGTAATCTTATCTAGAAGTATTACTGGTAATTCTATCGGTGCTAAATTAACCATACCTCAAGGAACTCTATTTACGGATTCCAGTGGTAACTCTTGGTTATCTGCTAGAGATGTAACTTGGTATTCAAATGTAACCACATGTAAAGTACCTATAATTCAACATGAGAAATATACTGCAAGTGCTCTTAATAATATGCTAATACCTACTGGAGACAGGGTAATAGTTCACCTTGGTACATTGCCTAATGGTAAGTACTATGAACAGGGCTCTATGTCTTTACAGATAGGTGGAGAAACTTGGGTATTGGTAGATACCTTTGCAAAATCAAAGCCAACGGATAAACACTTTATGGTTTCAGTAGATGAAGCTCTTAACCCTTACATAATGTTTGGGGATGGAACTTTCGGTAAGAAACCTGCAGCAGGTGCAAAGATAACCAATGTAGTATTCTATTTAACCAATGGTTCTCAGGGTAACGTAAAGAGTAATACTATTACATCTGTACCCTCAATCATTTCTTCTTCAATCACTGATGCTACTGTAAGTAATGCTTATGATGCTGGAGGAGGTTCAAACTATGAGAACTTTACAATGCTCAAGGAACATATACCTTTGAGTGTAAAGACTCTGGGAGTAGCCATTACTAAGGAGGACTTTGAAAGCTTAGCTATGTTAGTAGATGGTGTAAACAAGGCTAAAGCCGATTATGAATGCGGTAGAAAGCTTACAGTATACATTAGCCCCGATGGTGGAGCTGTTGCATCTTCTGAATTAATCAGTAGAGTATATAATCTTCTATCTCAAAGGGCCCCTCTGACTACTTGGTTAAAAGTTAAGTCTGCAGGCAAGGTTCAGATTATTCTAGAAATGAACGTTACCGGTAAGAAGTCTTATAAGACGGCAGAGATACAAACTCAAATTCTTACGGCTTTATATAATGCCTATTCTCCAGAGCAAGCTCAGATAGGTGGAAGCGTAAGGGTATCAGACATCTATGCCCTAATAGATAATCTGTCAACTGTAGATTATCTACATCTAACCAAGTTCTATATTAAACCTTGGCCTACTACCATTTATGGTAATAAAGAATTAAGCCTTGGCCAGTTTAAGTTGAATAAGGCAAAGGGGTCAATGACCTACTATATAACCTTTAATTCATCAACTACTTTTACGGTACGTTCAGTATCTAATGGCTATACGAATACTGGTACAGTTGGTAATTCAATTCAGATTATTGATAAGGCTAATGGCTTTGATTTCTCTTTGGATATACAGAACAATAGTTATCAATCTGGATATAGATATTCTATTACCGTATCTGAACCAAACCATGACTATGAAGATCCAGGTTTCAACTTACCAGTATTCGAGAATGCTTCACAATTAACATTAACAGTTAACGAAATAGTATAATGATAAACCTCAAAAATCTAATCGACTTTTTACCATTCGAATATAAGGACCAAGATACTTATAAGGTAAATGGTAAAGGCATCTTAGAGAGGTTTCTAGAAATTTGTGGAGAGCATTTTGAAGATTATATTACAAAGGATATTGAGAATATATTGGATATTATCGATATAGATAAAACCCCAGATATGTATCTCAATTTCCTTTGGCAATTTCTTGGAGAAATGCCCTTTGCTTATGGGAACACGATAGATGCACAGAAATGGGCAGAGTACTTTAATGGGTTCTACTCGGATAGTAAACTCCAGGAGTTATCAAAGCTTTGGATAATACCCAAAGAGGGACCTTTTACTTTAACCAGTACTCAGGTAAGAAACATCTTGAGATATTCGGTATCTCTTTTCAAAATAAGGGGTACATCAGAATTTTTCGAGATCATGATGAGGTTATATGGGTTAACCTGTATAATAACAGACCCAGCAAAAGCCGATGGGTATGATGGTTGGATAAAAGGTCATCCTCACTTTGACCAATACTATCAGTACGATAGTAAATATACCTTTGATAACACCTTTGATTGTTCTCAATGTATTTCCGTAAGTTTTAAACTTACTGGTCATGGGTATACTTCTAATTCTGAGGCTTTTAAAAAATTTAGGGAAGCCGTAGAAAGTTTCTTTACTAGATTCATACCTTATCATGTATCCTTCACTATAGATTACGGTTTTGTAGTAAATGATGGGTATTCGATTAAGGCCGAGTTGGTAAACCCAGACCAACCCAACTTAGTTACTTCAGAAGTATATGAAGTACCAGTATTGGTAACTGTAACCTCAGATTGGGTGAATGCAGATTTGAGATATCAAATATCGAGTGATAGAATTAACTGGGGTTATACTAAACATGAAAGTGGTTCGGTATTTAATATTCCAAGGGCTGGTACTTATTACTTTCGAAGCGTTGGGGATAATTCTAAGATAACCCAAATTACCGTAAGGCAGGAAACTTATAACCGTTTATATACTATTTCTTGTGAGCCCATAACTGGTAAAATAACCCCAACTACTTTAAAGGTTAGTACAAGGGTGATAGCTAGAGTATCCTATAAAGGGACAGAGAAACTTTGTAATGTTCGATTAGTGGGTACCGATCAAGTAAAAATATCGGGCTCAACTTGGGAATTTACAAAACCCGGTACTTACTTTTTTGAGATTGTGGAATTTCCTGTAAAACAAACTTCATTTGTAGTAACCCAAGAAGAAGTTACTTATAAGGTAAGATGTACACCCTCAGAATTTAGAGTTGGAAATAATCAAACTATGAAGGATGCAGTTACTACTTTAACCATAACTTCTAATCACCCAGAGTCATTTACTGGAGAATTATATTGTAGGTTAATAGGTAACCCTAAGACTTTCAAGAATGGGGATAAATTTATGGCTAACAGCTATGGTACTTATAAATTCAAATGTACTTTAGATAAAAGAGAAACTGATGAAGGTGTGGGTATCTTTGAAGTAGTTTCAGGTAAAACTGCTATATATAGGATCAGTATTAATCCATCTACATCTACTCTATATAACGGTTCTGCAAAAACTACCGTAATAATACAATGTATTTCGGGTAATGGTGATGATTACCGAGTTAAAGTAGTAGAAACTGGGGAAACCTTCAATGCTGAAAACGGGTATGTATATACTACTAATAGAGCAGGTACTTATACTTTCCAATCTGTAGCCTACCCAACTGCAAAGACTACTTGGGTAGTTAAGAATACCCCAGTTGTATATCAGAACAAACTAAAGATAGTTCCTTCAGATCCTTCAGATTCAAAGTGGAAAGAACCTAATTGGTCATTACCCGAAAGCCAAATTGATGATACTTATGCAGTATATCAGTTATTGGATGAAGTATCAGCTTGTAAATTTAGCCTTGAAGAAATGAAAAACGGGGTCAATGTAAGTGGTACTGCAACTTGTGATGAAACTGGGGAAACCTATAATCTTGAATCCGAGATTGTATTAACTAAAGCAGGTACTTATACTTTTGTGGCAGATGATGGTTCTTCATTAAGGTGTCAAGTAATATTGGAAGGTTACCCTACTATTATAGAATTAACCGTTGACCCAAGTTATGCCGAATTAAAGGGTACCATTAAACAAGTGTATTGTTTAATTCGGTGTAGTTCTAATAAAGATGAATTCGATAGTAGAGTTAGACAAGTTGGCAAAGTAACTACTTTTGATGCTGGTGGAGCCGGATATGAATTTACTACGGCTACCGCTGGAGAATACATTTTTGAATCAGTTGCCGATACTTCGGTACGGGCTAAGTTTACGGTAGTAGATGCTGACTTATTAAGCGTTAATCCTCAAAAGTTGGAATGGGAATCAGATGACACTTCTGAGAAGACATTTACCATTACCACTTATAGTAATCAAATGTGGAAAATTGAAGAAGTATGATAGAGAGTGCAATAGACGATGTAACAGAGACTACTACTCAATCTCTGTTCAAGACTTCAATGATTGGTTTATTTGGAGAATGTACCCAAATTATTTATGACCTTAGGTGGATGATATTACTTGCCATAATATTGATACTTTCAGATTTATGGTTTGGTATATCTGCAAGTAGAGTACAAGATATAGTCATTCGAAAGTCAAGGGCCGGTAGGAGAACCCTAAATAAGCTGGTTGATTATATTTGTTATATCTTACTTGGGGCTGTAATTGGGAAAGCTATTGGAGAACCCTATGGAGTAGATCCCATAGGAGTATCCATTACTATAATGATATTATGCTATTGCTTCGAAATAGATAGTATCTATGGGCATATATGTGAAATACATGGCATTAAAAAACAATATAGTATCTGGAAGATAATCTTTAAGCTGTTAACTCTCAAATTTAATGAACTCGGAGAAGCTTTCAGGGATATGGCAGAACAAAAGAATAACTTTAAAAATACAAAGAACAATGAAAACGTACTTTAAGTATGAAGGTATAATCAAATCTAAGGAAGCAGCCGAAGCAATTGCTGCCCCTTCTGGTTTGGGGCCATTTTGTGGATTTGGCTCAGCCACCATAAATGGTAATAAATTGGTTGTTTCTCCTCAGGGAGTTTCTGGTAGTAAATTTGCTAATGTAATTAAGGATAGGATTACAGCAAGGTATATGTCTAAAGATTCTGAAGATGGAGAATTACCAGATATAAATTTTGGGTGTATTTCAAGAGATGGCTATATATTTATCTCTGATGAACAAACATTGACCATTGAGAATATTCAGGGAACCCAAGGGTCCACCGATGAAGTATTACTGTTTGCAGTACACACTACTATCTCCGAACCCGTAGATAATCCAGTAGATTTTGTAGCTTATTGGAATGAATCTTCAGAAAGTTTCTATGAGTTATATAAAAAATCTCTAGATATATACTACCCAATTTCTGAAGAGAATCGTAATCCCAATGTACTTAATAATGATATTTATTCGGATTATAGTATGACTCTTAGTAATCTTCTAGAGATGGTAGAGACTGCTTGCCCTTATTATTCTAATAATAAGAATTCTGTTGTTCTTATTGGGATATACGGTAAGGGTACAGATGCTATGACTAAGAGAAATGAAAACTTTTCTATTGTACCATATCAGGGCAAATTCCAGGAGATCCCATATACTACTGCTACTCACAGTATGATGAAAGAATCTTTAGTCCAAGTAGAAAAAATAAATACTGGATTTCCCGTGATGGATGAAACTGGGAATTTACTAAATATTAAACAATATATCGATGGGCAATTAGAAGCTCTCAGAAAGGAATTCTCTGATTCTTTGAATACTGCTAGTTTACCCATAGGTTCAATAATTTTATGGGAAACTGATGTAATTCCTGAGGGGTGGGCTGAATATACAAAGGCTTCAGGTAGGATAGTAATAGGATATCAGGCCGGAGGCATTCAAATTGGAGACGAGATGATGCTACAGAATATTGGGGATTTCTATACTCCCACTAAAGGTAACTTTGTTATTAAATTGAAAGGCGATGATTTACCAAAACATAGGCATGCTCTTGGTGTATCTAAAGGTAAACAAGATAATGCCAATGACTGGGAGAACGTTCGTCCTCAATCTTTCTTTAATAGGGAGACAGGGTTGAATGGGGATTTCGGTAGAGGAACTCCTACCAAGGGTATTCAAGATGGTGCTATCGTAGTAAGCTGGAACCTATTAGGGGAATCTTTCTTACAAGAAACTTCGGTAGAAACTTTGGATATTGAAAAATTGCCACCGACTATTACATTACGATATATCCAAAAGATATCATCATAAAGTTGTTATTAGTTATTTAGTAGTATTAAAACTCATGTGTATTACTTGTATTGTTTAAGAGTAAACATTTGTTTACAATCTGTGTTTTGCGTAGTAAAAATCAATTAGGGAGGGGGCGTTGGGAAACGCCCCTTTTCTTTTGTGTTAATACTTAAGTTCTTCTTTAGCTCGGTCTTCCCAATATTGTATATCTTGTCTAAGTTCCGAGATGTATCTCATAGATTCATTAGTCTTAGGCATTTCGAAAAATTCGATAAGCATTATATTAGTTATTCGAGTACTATTTTCAAGCCTTTCCTTGATAAAAGGGGGAGGAGTAATTAATACCTCAAACAAAAGATAGGCATCTGGAGAAAGCTTATCCTTCATATAAGTATACATCATATCAAGCATTTCTGATTTAGCTTTCTCTTCTTCGGTATCATCCTCTAATTCTTTATCATTATCGAATAAGTCATCGAGTTTAAAGAGGCTTTGATTATACTCTGCCTGTTCTCCGTATGCAGAACGAAGCAATTTATTTTTGAATGTACTAAGTGATGCAAGGATTCTTGCTTTAAGATGTTCTTCAGTACATTCACCATAGTATTTGTTGAAAACAAATAACATCTTATCCCAGAAATAAGATTGAATAATATCCGGTGTAAGATTAAACCGTTTATAATCAATCTGTCTGGTAAGGTTTCTAATTACTGGCTTACAAACTTTATAAAGTCTGTTGAAAGTAGCTTCATCATATTCTTGCATAGGTTTTAATCGATGAAGCTCTGAACCGTTATTTCCTTTACTTTTTCCCATGTTTTTAAATATTCGTTATGCAAATATAAGTATTTTTTCTTATATAAAATAATAATATTAAATATTCGGGAGCTTAAGGTAGTGGATTAGTAGTTTCTAGATAGATGTCAACATACTTAGAACTATATCTGTACTATCAAAATCTATTAGTTTATATAATATTGCAATATAGATATGAAGAAATTTAAAGACAACATCAAGTTCAGTTTTTCTCCTGAGTTTCAGTTCGAGATACTCAGGTTTGTTTTAAAAGATAAGGAAGGAGGATTAGTACTCAAAAGGATTAAATCCAATTACCTGGTTCTCATAGAACACTCCCTTATCTTCGAGGGTATATCAAAATATTTTAAGAAGCAAGGCAGAATGCCCTCCGAGAATATCTTAAAGGAAGTATTAAAAGAGTTACTAGAATCTAAAACCTATGTGGATTTGGTAACTAAAGATGATATACCCAATATCAATAAACTAATAAGTAATCTCTATCATATACCCCTATCGGATTCTGATTATATAAAAGAAAAGATATATCAGTTCTCTACTTATGTTGAGATGAAGAACTTAAATGATTCCTTCGATTTGGATAACTTCGAACAATACGAAGAGTATTCGAGGAAGATTGAAAAGGTACTTCAGAAAAGTAAACCTAAGGAAGGAGATGAACCTTTATATATGATTCGGGATATTACCGAGAGACAGTTTAGAAGACAATCAGAACCTTCAGTTATACCTTGCCCATTTAGGCAGTTGAATGGACTAACTAATGCAGGAGGTTATCCAGAGCATTCAGTTAATGTAATACTTGATAAACCCAAGGCAAAGAAAACCTTCTTTATGGTAAACCTTGCAAGAGGTTATCTCAGAATGAAGAAGTCAGTATTATATATTGATACGGAAAATGGTCAAGAACAAATCATGGACCGTTTCATTCAATCCAGTATCAATAAAACTAAGAAGGAATTATACTCTGGTGAGTATGATAAACTTGAGGCAAAGCATTTAAGGAAACTTGCAAGGTTTGGAGTTGAATTAGTAGTTGAGCGTGTACCAGCGATGATTACTAATACCACTTATATAAGGGAAAAGATAATTCAACTTCGTAATCAAGGAATCGATATTAAAGTTCTTATGGTTGACTACGCTGGTAAGCTTGCATCAATAGCGGGTGATAGAGAAGATTTCGAAAGGATATCTAATGTATATGTAGACCTTCAGAATCTGGCAGAGGAATTACATTTAGACATTATATGGACTGCTCATCACATTACTCGTGAAGGTAAAAAGCATAGGCTTACTCGGTATGATGAGAATGATATCTCTGGTTCAATTGCCATTGTTCGTAATGCCCAGGTTATCATGGGTCTTAACTCTACTGAGCAAGAAGAGAAAGATAATATTCTTCGAGCTGAGATAGTAGTACAAAGGGATGGTCTTCCTTCCGGTAGAGCATTATTCAAATGCGATGTCGAAAGGCAAAGATGTACGGAATTTACAAGGGAACAACGTAAACAATATGATGAAGTATATGGTAGTAAGTTGGATGAACAATTTAAAAAGAATACTAACCCGGATGCGGATTCTAAGAAAAGGGAAAGAACTACTGGAGACATTTAGATGTAAGTTGGGTTATCATGAATGGGTAGCAGTTCATTGGACTGAGTTTAAACAGAGACCTCGTAGGGCAATTTTTTCTAAGAAAGGCGGGAGAAGGAAAGCCCAGTATTATGAGAAACGTCATGTAGAGTATTACTGTAATATATGCGGGAAGAAAAGATATGAAAATAACAAACCAGTTTAAATCTAGACTAAGAACTTACTTCGTTAAACGATTAGGGGGTTATGATTATAGGCATGGCTGGATGCGTATACCAACTTGCCCCTATTGTGGGAGAGAACATAAGTTGGGAGTTAACCTTTCTATGTATAGAACCAATTGTTTTAGATGTAATGCCCATCCTTCTCCTGCTCAACTAATAATGGATATAGAAGGATTTACTGAGTACCATGAACTAATTAATTTTTTGAACAATGGCCAATTTGATGAACTACAGTTTAAGGAAGAGAAAATCGAACTTGCCGAAAGTAAGCCAGTATATCTCCCTGAGGGATTTAGAAACATTTCGCTCGGGGATAGCCAACTTGCAAAAAGCATTCGGGGATATATCAAGAAACGCGGATTTAGCCTCGAGAAGTTTTCAAGATACGGTATCGGCTATGGAACAAGCGGCTCAACATATGGGTACCTTATCATCCCGTTTTATTATCGAGGACAACTTAGGTATTACAATGCTCGAAATGTTATCGGCAAAGGGCCCAGATATAATAACCCAGACAAAGACATCACCGGTTTGGGAAAACAATTTATCATCTTTAATCATGATGCGTTGGAGATGTACCGGTCGGTATTCATTTGCGAGGGAGCACTTAATGCTCTCACAATGGGCGATAGAGGAATTGCCACAATGGGCAAAGCTATTAGTCAGTACCAAGTCAATGAGTTACTTAAATC
>ULXY01019809.1_pt1 | contig 44502 bp, 39 predicted proteins | sample 1961741 | NCBI WGS metagenome assembly ULXY01 (sample SAMEA4835851, study PRJEB28245) | human gut metagenome | biome: gut microbiome; material: fecal sample | place: Denmark | collected 2008
GAGGTTTCCAAAGAACAGTTGGCAGAAGTAAAACTACCGGCTTCATTTGAAAAATTGAAAGAACAAAAATCTTATTTCTATCATGGAGAAAACATATCGGATTATGAGCTGGTGCAAACAGTAGTAGCATTGGGGAAAATGGAATTACCAACAGATGAAAAAAAGTGTATCCCGGACAGAGCTGCAATGGATGCATTTGAAGTGCTTGTCAGAGATCAGGCGGCTCCAAAAAACTCATGGTCAAATACATTGTATTCGGAAGATGGAAAATATACTTTTACAAAGACTGAAAGCGGTAGATGGCAGATGCATTTGATTGATGATGCTGCCGTAGGTGCATCTTTGGAAGATATAGCAAATTGGATGATGAGCGGCAAACCTAATAAAAATATTGAGACACGCTACCTAAATTATCTTCATACTGTTGATCCGGATTTATATAATGTGGCGATGCGAATAGGTTCTGAGGTTCGTACTTATGGTTTTATGGAGGATTTACATCAGCAGGGAATATTAAGTGATAGTCAAAATCAGTATGATATGAGTCTGCTGGGTATGTTATTCGGTAAAGATGCGGATAGTATGCGTATGTTATTGCATGGGTGTAAGGAGTCTGGAAATTTTTTGGATTTATTGGATTTTTATAGTCCGGATGGAGCAAAATCGTTGGATAAGCTTCGGGAACAGCAATATAAGCACGGTGGAATTGTTTAATATAGCGAGTTGTATGACAGGATATGGCTAATGCTGTATCCTGTTACATTTTTTTTTAAACTTTTTTGAATATTTTGTCGATATATAAAATGATAGAGTATAGGTAAACGGATTTACCACACAGAATACAAGGAGGTATTAGTATGGATTTAGGAACAATTACTAACAGTACAAATGCAGTAGGTAACACTTATGCTGCAAAGGAAACGAAACAGGCTGATGAAGTCAGAAAGTATGGGGTGACCGGAAAGACAATTGGTCAGCCGAAGCTTAGTGAAAATGCAAAGAAGTATTATGAGGAATTAAAGTCTAAATATCAAAATATGGATTTTATTCTGGTAAGCAATGACATGAAGGAAATGGCAAAAGCAAATGCCGGAAGTTTTGCTAACCCTCACAAAATGGTTGTTTTGATTGATGAAGAAAAGATTGAGCGTATGGCAACGGATGAGCAATATCGTAAACAGTACGAAAGCGTGATTGCTTCTGCACAGAATAAATTGCCGGAGTTAAAGCAGTCATTGGGTAATTCTGCAAATATCAAAGGATTTGGTATGCAGGTAAACGATAACGGTGCATCTTCATTCTTTGCAGTTATGGACAAGTCTTTTAAAGCTCAAGCGGATAGATTGGAAAAACAAAGAGCCGAGAAAAAAGAAGAAAAGAAAGCGGCTCGGAAAAAAGCTGAGAAAAAGGAACGGGAAGAACAGCTCGAAGAGAAAAGGCTTAAGAATAAGGACTCACAGGAAGTAGTAATTACAGCAAATTCTATTGAGGAATTGAAAAAAAAGATAGATGACTATAACTATTTACAGATGGCAGATACTGTAAAGACGGATGCTGAAAAGTATCTTGGAAGAACGATTGATTTCAAGGGATAGTAGGCAGACAATGATTTCAGGAACCATTTACAATGCAGGAAAAAGCTGAAAAACTGTAAAACGAAGGAAGAAGCGGAAAGACTTGAAACTGATAGGCAAAGGGCATCAGATTTAAATAGAATTCTTCCATATTATGGTGTAGGTAAAATCGGAGAATCATACTTGTTTGATTATAGTTGTAAACTTGCGTATGTTGGAATGAGGACTTATGAACATAATTTGAGCCAGTGGGAAAATCTCGCTGGCTCAAACTATTGTTTGGGCTATTGGGAAATTTCCAACAATGGAAATTCTATATGACTATATGAATTATTTTGACGGGGATGCGAATTTGCTGTGTGGGTGTGATATTGAGAATCAGAACAGAGAAGATTCTATTTAATCATTACTATAAAGGACGATAAGTTTTTGAGAATAGAGAATCATGCAAAGACGAGAACTAATGCAAATCTCTACCCAAACGGCGAAAAACAGCAAAAAGGTAGAAAATTTCCCATCTTACCCCAAAAAATCCCCACTCCGCGCCCGGGCCCGAATCCCCACCCCGCGCCCGGGGCCCGAATCCCCATCCCACCTCGCGCCCGGGGCCCGAATCCACACCCCGCGCCCGGAGTCCGAATCCCCACCCCGCGCCCAGGCCTGAATCCCCGCACACTCCGTGCCCGGGCCTGAATCCCCACCGAACCCCGCGCCGGGGCCCGAATCCCCACCCCGCACCCGGGGCTCCCTGTAACATCATAAAGAATCCTGTAACATCCTGTCGCACAAAAAATTTTCCTCTGTAGTCATTTCGACATAATTCGTAGAAGGAATTGCCTATAATTAACTCGTGTTACAACAGGAGGAAGATTATGGAGTATGAAATATACCTGGATATGTTTTTTCTGGTAAATTTCTATATGGATTACATAATCATGTGGGCAGTAACCAAAATTCTAAAAATTACGCAACATGTATATATTAGAAGAATAGGAGCTGCAGCTGTTGGTGCATTATATGCCACTTTGATAATAGCCTTTCGACTAAACGGTGTCGTATGGAAGATAATGACCTACGCGGTAATTGTACTGCTTATGAGTTTCATACTGACAGGGAAAAAGAAGATAAGGCAGATAATAGGAGGGGCAGGACTAATATATCTGTTTGCCATAACACTTGGAGGAATTCTGCATGTTATTTATTATTATACCTTCGCAGGATTTGCTCTGCGGGGACAAGGAGTATCGTGGGTGTTAGTAGGGGCAGGCGGAGTAATGTTTGCGCCGTTATTGCAAAGCATGATAAAAAGTATATCCAAAAGATTATATCTTAAGGAGACCAGAACAGTAGCAATTCTTGAAAACAAAGACAAAAAGATAAAGCTCATGGCACTCCTTGATACGGGAAACTCTCTGTATGATCCGATATTCAATGTTCCGGTTAATCTGATAGAATCAGAAGCCGCACGGAAAATAATGGAAGACGGTATAGGTATGGGATATCATCTGATACCGTTTGCCTCAGTGGGAAATGAATCGGGACTTATACCTGTTGTACAGTTTACAGGACTAACCATACACACATCGGGAGGGGAGTTCCATATAGATAAGCCATGGTTTGCCCTGTATTCAGGCAGACTTTCCGGAAAAGAAGAATATAACATTATTCTTCATCCGGAAATGTTACACAAGTCAAATAAGGAGGACAACAATGTATTTAAAAGTAATGATGCCTAAAAGGTTTCAGTTTCGGATGGTTCCGAGTTTCAAAAATTTTCTGTTGGACAGAAAAGGAGATATTCATTACATAGGCGGGGCAGATGTTCTGCCGGCACCGTTAGAACCAGCCGAAGAAGCAGAAGTAATAGCAGATCTGGGGACGGAGTATGATACTAAAGCAAAAACGATGCTGATTGAACATAATTTGCGCCTTGTGGTCTACATAGCAAAAAAATTCGATAACACAGGTGTTGGAGTGGAAGATTTGATTTCCATAGGAACGATAGGACTTATAAAAGCCATCAATTCCTTTGATATTAATAAAAAAATTAAACTGGCGACCTATGCGTCAAGATGTATAGAAAATGAGATTCTCATGTACCTGAGACGAAATCATAAGACAAGAATGGAAGTATCCATTGACGAACCGCTGAATGTGGACTGGGATGGCAACGAGCTTCTTTTGTCGGATATTCTGGGAACGGACGAAGACATAATTTATAGAAATCTTGAAGACGAAGCTGAGAAAAAACTGCTTTTAAAGGCAGTGAATAAGTTGAGCGAAAGGGAAAGAACCATTATAGACCTGAGATTTGGTCTTAACTCCCCTGACGGGAAAGAACTTACACAAAAAGAAGTGGCGGATATGCTTGGAATATCCCAGTCCTACATATCAAGACTTGAAAAAAAGATAATAAAACGTCTGAAAAAAGAAATGATAAAGAATGAATAACCACTGTTAAAACTGTTAATCATATTCTTATATTTAGCTAGGCAGGTGAGAATATGACAATGTACAAAGTTGAAATATGTGGAGTGAACACATCAAAATTACCACTCTTATCTACCAAGGAAAAAGAAGAACTCATTATTAAAGTAAAAAACGGAGATAAAGCAGCGAGGGAAAGATATATAAAATGCAACTTAAGACTTGTTTTAAGCGTTGTAAAAAGATTTTCCGGCAACGGCGAAAATATGGATGATCTGTTCCAGATAGGATGCATAGGACTTATAAAAGCAATCGACAATTTTGATATGAGCCTGAACGTAAAGTTTTCGACTTACGCTGTGCCCATGATAATTGGGGAGATAAGACGTTTTTTGAGGGATAACAGCCAGATACGGGTGTCGAGGTCGCTTAAAGATGTGGCATTCAGGGCAATATATGCCAAAGAAAGAATTATGAAAACAGGGAAGGATGAACCCACGGTTAATGAACTTGCCACGGAAATAGGTGTAAGCAAAGAAGAACTTGTAATGGCACTTGATGCAATCCAGACTCCTGTATCGTTATATGAACCCATATATACGGACGGAGGAGATATGCTGTATGTAATGGACCAGATTGGTGATAAAAAAAATACCGAAGAAAACTGGGTGAATGAGATGGCACTTAAGGATGCCATAAAAAGACTTCCGGACAGGGAAAAAGAAATAATAAAACTTAGATATTTTGATGGCAAAACCCAGATGGAGGTGTCAAAAATGGTGCGGATTTCACAGGCACAGGTCAGCAGACTTGAGAAATCTGCTATAAAAAATATGGAAAATTATCTGCGCCGCGGTTGATTTTACCAATAATAAGTGATAAAATATGCACATAAATATTATGATAACAGAAAGCAGGTACTATGAATAATAAGAGAACATTAAGCACAATATTGAAAATTATTCTGCCTGTGGTGATTCTGTTAGTAGTTTTGGTTATCAGATTCAGAAAAGTATCTGATAACGGATTTAATCCTGCCAGATATGTCCTTATTGATACTCAGGGAATAGATGGCAGAGGCAGGATTTTGCTGTCTTACGACAAAGTGAGCCTTGTAGAGGCATTATGCGGCAGCGATGCCGATGAAAGAACTAAGGCACTGTATGAGAAATTTGCCGACAGCATAACGTATGAAGCCGACAGAACTGATGGACTTTCCAATGGAGATGCAATTACAATTACCGTCTCGTATGACAGCAAGGCTGCCAGAGAGGCAGGGGTTACCATTGATGATAATATCAGGGAGTACAAGGTGACAGGACTTAACAAGGGAACGGCAGTTGATGCCTTTAAGGATTTACAGATAGTTACGGATGGTATAAGTCCGTTTGTGACGGTTACTGTTGATAACCTTTCTAAGGATGAGTATATAAGCACTCTTTCTTATGAAGTCGATAAGCCTGAAGGTAATGCCATAGGCGACACTGTAACGATAAGATGCCTGGCAGATGAAGACGAGGCTGCCGCACTTGGATATTATTTTGAAACGACGAGTATGACATATACTATAACAACAGCAGACCGTTATGCCGGTAAGGCAGAAGATCTGGATATGAATGTTATACGCACACTTGCAAAAGAATCGGCGGATGTGGTTACCAATCTTACCGCTGACACAACATTTCATATGGCATATACCGTAACCGGTAAGAAGGATTATCTTTACAGGGATGGTAATGAAGAGGCTGTTAATTTTGATATATATAAGGTTGAACTTGCGGATAACACAACGGATACTATGGGCAGCCACGGCAATTATGTCCTTATTTATGTCAAAGGACAGATTAGGACTCCTGATTATTCGGGAGGAGAAGATCCGTATGAATATATAGATGCATATTTCTGCTTTGTATTCTGCGATGCAGTGATAACACGGACCGGAGAATTTACAATGGCAGTTAATGATATAGAACAGAGGTATATCTGCAACAGCAGCTTTGATGCCGTAAAAGATGACGCAAGGACTTTTATCGGAGCCGGATATGAGTATACGGATGTACCGCTTAATTAATAGAACTATAAGAGGAAGGTTTAGCAATGGCTTATAACAGAAAGCGTCTCCGTCTCGGAGAATTATTACTTGAGAACAATCTTATTACTGAAGAACAACTTAATATAGCACTGGAAGAACAGAAAGCTAAGGGCATTAAACTTGGTGAAGCGATTATAGGGCTTGGCTATGTTACACAGGATGCCATTAATGATTTACTGTGCCAGCAGCTTAATATTGATTTTGTCGATTTAAGAAAGATTGAGATAGATGATTCCATAGCCAGAATGGTAGGAGAGAAGGTAGTCCGTAAGTATATGCTTCTTCCTTTTGCACTTGATGACAGACAGGCTAACGTAATTAAAGTAGCCATGGAAGATCCTATGAACATTATGGCTATTGATGATATCGGTATCATCACCGGAATGACGGTCCAGCCATATCTTTCCACACATGCATATATATCTACGGCAATAGATAAGCTGTATGGTAAATCACAGGCCAATGCCATTGCGGAACAGTTCATGAAAGAACAGGGTTCGGGTGATGACGCAGATAATGCCGAAGAGAATAAGAGACAGGAAGATGTTGATAATTCACCGGTTGTTAAGCTTGTTAATAATATTATTGAAGGCGGCGTGCGCCAGAGAGCTTCCGATATACATATTGAACCGTTTGAATACAATGTAAGAGTCAGATACAGGATAGATGGTGTTCTCCGTGAGATTATATCTTATGACAGAGCACTTTATGCGGCGATTATTGCCAGACTTAAGGTTATTTCAGGAATGGATATTTCTGAAAAGAGAAAGCCGCAGGACGGCCGAATTACGATAACCGTGGACAGAAGGGAATACGATATCCGTGTCAGCAACCTCCCTACGGTATTTGGAGAGAAAGTCGTTATGCGACTTGCTTCCAAAGAAGGTTTTAAGAGGGATAAGAAAGACCTCGGTCTTTCACCTACAGACCTTGTTAAATTTGATAATATCCTTAGAAACCCACATGGAATTATCCTTGTTACGGGACCTACAGGTAGTGGTAAATCTACAACACTTTATACGGCTTTAAGCGAACTCGCAAGTGATGAAGTTAATATCATCACTGTTGAAGACCCGGTAGAAGCGAATGTAGACAATGTAAATCAGGTTCAGGTTAATGTTAAGGCTAACCTTACATTTGCCAGTGCCCTTCGTTCAATTCTCCGACAGGATCCGGACATCATTATGATAGGTGAGATCCGAGACGGAGAGACAGCAGAGATAGCAGTTAAAGCTTCCATCACAGGACATCTTGTTGTAAGTACACTTCATACTAACAGTACTGCGGCATCTATCTCCCGTCTTATTGATATGGGTATTGAACCATACCTTTTAGGTGATTCCCTTGTAGGAATTATCGCCCAGCGACTTGTCAGAAGGCTTTGCCCTGAATGCAAGGAGCCCTACGAAGCAGACGAGGAAGAAAAGAGGGTTCTTAAGGTACCACAGAATGAACCTCTTAAGCTTTATAAGGCTTGCGGATGTGAGGCATGTGGTAATACAGGATATTATGGACGAATCGGTGTATATGAGATAATGCCTATCTCAAGAAAGATCAAGAATCTCATTGCATCGGGAGCCAATGCGGACGAGATAACCGCACAGGCAGTAACGGAGGGCATGAATACACTTAGAATGTCAGCCTCAAACTATGTAAAACAGGGATTGACATCATTTAGCGAGATGATGAAGATTACCTACGAAACAGACGATACCAACTAAAAAACGGGGGTTTTGGACAAAATGGTTACAATTGAAGAACTTTTAAAAATCGGTAAAGAAAACGGAGCATCCGACGTACATATTACGGTAGGACTTCCACCTGAGATGAGAGTCAATGGTGAACTTATGGGAATGGATTACCCAAGGCTTACGCCAACAGACACAGAAGAAATAGTAGGCCAGCTTCTTAATGAGAAGCAGAAAAACATCATTAAAGAATATGGAGAAGCAGATTTTTCATTTTCAATACCAAGCCTTGGACGATACAGGGTTAATGCATTTAAACAGCGTGGAAGTCTTGCGGCAGCAATCCGTCTGGTAGGAACACAGATTCCAAGACCTGAAGATCTGGGACTTCCTAAATCAGTTATAGAATTACATAATAAGAAGAGAGGACTTATCCTCGTTACGGGACCTACCGGAAGTGGTAAGTCTACTACACTTGCTTCATTAATTAATAAGATTAATGAGAATCGTAAAGCGCATATTATTACACTTGAAGACCCAATCGAGTACCTGCATACACATAAACAGGCGATGATTAACCAGAGAGAAGTCGGACTTGATACAATGAGTTATGCCAATGCATTAAGGGCTGCACTCCGTGAAGATCCGGATGTCATCCTTGTAGGTGAGATGCGAGACCTTGAGACAATATCGATAGCAATTACTGCAGCCGAGACAGGACATCTTGTTCTTTCAACATTGCATACAATAGGTGCGGCGAGCACAATTGACCGTATTATTGACGTATTCCCTCCTCATCAGCAGCAGCAGATAAGAATACAGCTCTCAATGGTACTTGAAGCGGTTATTTCACAGCAGCTTATTCCTACAACGGATAAGCGTCACCGTGTAGCGGCATTTGAAGTAATGCTTATGACAGTAGCAATTAAGAACCTTATCCGTGAAAGCAAGACATTCCAGATTGATTCAATGATACAGACCAGCAGGGAAAAAGGCATGATAACAATGGATGATGCATTATATGAACTTTGTATGATGGGACATATTACGTCCGAGTCCGCACTGAGTTTTGCACAGGACCCTGTTGCATTGGAGAAAAAAATTAAAATATACTAAACAAATCATAAAAATTTGATAAATAAAAATCTTGTATGAAAATTGTCGATGTAGTATAATACATACGTACTTAGGATTGGGTTTGATGGAGTAAAGAATGGCAAATTTTAATTATCGAATAATAACAAAAGAAGGCAAAGAAAAGAGCGGCTCTCTCGATGCAGAAGATCAGATAACCGCTGTAGCACAACTGAAATCGGAAGGCAACACAGTTATTTCCGTTAAGGCAGGCAGCAAGCTTAATACCGAGATTAAGTTTGGCAGTGGCAAGAAAGTCAAGGTCAGGGACCTCAGCGCTTTTTGTCGACAATTTAACAGTTTGCTGAGAGCGGGCGTAGGCGTTATAACCGCACTTGATATGCTTGGCGACCAGACAGAGAACAGGACACTTAAGCAGTCCATATATAATGTCAGGGACGGAGTGCAGAAGGGTGATACCCTTGCTAACTCAATGAAGAAGGAAGATTGCTTTCCATCACTTCTCGTAAGTATGATGGAAGCCGGTGAACAGTCAGGTAATATTGAAATTGCCCTTGAGAGAATGGCTGAACACTTCGAGAAGGACGGAAGAGCCAAGGCAGCACTTAAGAAGGCTATGATGTATCCTATCATACTGGGTATTGTTGCCGTAGCAGTTCTTGTCATAATGGTAGTTGCCGTTATTCCAAGTTTCTCCAGCATGTTCGCAGATATGGATGCGAAGCTTCCGGGAATTACGAGGGGACTTCTTTCCCTCAGCGATTTCATAAGAGGTTACTGGTACATAATTATAGCGGTTATAGCCGCAGTAGTAATAGGACTTAAGTATTTTTCAAAGACCGAGACCGGTATATATTTCTTTGCAAGACTTAAGGTCAGGATGCCGGCATTCGGTAATCTTACGAAGAAGACGGCTGCAGCAAGATTCGCAAGAACTTTCAGCACAATGCTTTCTTCCGGTATGTCAATGGTTGAAGCCCTTAATATTACGGCAGGAACCATGGATAACCAGTTATTCAAGGACGTTGTAAGTGACTGTGCCGTACAGGTGCAGCGAGGCGTGCCTCTTACGATGCCTCTTAAGAAATCGGAACTGTTCCCACCGCTTATCATCCATATGACAGGCATCGGTGAGGAATCAGGTAATCTTGAAGAGATGCTTAACAACTGTGCCAACTACTTTGATGAAGAAGTAGAAGCTGCCACACAGCAGGTTATGGCACTTATGGAGCCTATGATTATTATTGTACTTGCCGGAATTGTATGTCTTATCTTAGCTGCGATTTACGGACCAATGATTACAATGTATAACACATTGGGCAAGATGTAAATTTGATACTAAAAGCTTTTGCATACCCGTCATCAGCTTTTGTATATATATCTATTATTAAAATAATATGATCAGAGATAACACTGATTAAGAGGAAAAGGAGAATGATATTCATGAAGAAAATGTCACAGAAAAATAACAAAGGTTTCTCTCTTGTAGAACTTATCGTAGTAGTAGCTATCATGGCTGTACTTATGGGTATTTTAGTACCAACACTTGTAAAGAACGTTGAGAAGTCTAAGAAACAGAAAGATACTTCAGCTGTCGAAGAAATCAGAACAACAATGGTAACAAATTTAGCAGATCCACTTTACTCAGATCTTGAAGCAACAATTACTTATAATGGAACTGACACGAATAGTAAGAAAATTACTATTACAACTCCTGATAGGGCTCCAGCAGCTACTACTGATCTTGGAAAATTTTTAGCAGCGGTAAGCAGTGATGTTAAGGATTGGACATTCACATCTAAGGATTACAAAGCTAAACCAAAGGTAACATTTGTAATTAAAGATCAGATGGTAACTACATACAGCGATGCGTTGGGTGAATCAGCACCAGCAGCTGGAACAACAGCAGCTCAAAACCCAACTACCTAGTCTGCATAATTCACCAAAATTGAATTAATTTATTAAATATTACGGGTAATATTTATTTTAACTGGGATGATATCTGCATAAGCAGGTATTGTCTCAGTTATATAATAAAGAAAAATTGAGCAGGTATACATTATGATATGGACTTTAAGCATGAGAATTACAATATATGTAATATGCTTTATTTTCGGAATAATAATTGGCAGCTTCGTGAACGTATTGATATACAGACTGCCCTTACATGAGAACATAGTAACAGAAAACAGTCACTGTATGACATGCGGACATAAATTAAAATGGTATGATTTATTTCCATTATTCAGCTACCTTTTTTTAAGAGGAAAATGTCGGTATTGTAAAGCAAAGTTATCAGTTCAATATCCATTAGTAGAATTCATTAATGGATTATTTTATGTATTAATATTTATTTTTAACGGAATTAATGTAACAAGTATATGTTACGCACTGTCGGTATCCATGCTGATTGCCTTAAGCGTAATTGACTGGCGTACATACGAGATTCCGTTTGGACTTAACATAGCCATATTGGTATTTGGAATAATTAATATGGCATTTAATTATAAGAATTTCCTATATTATCTGATAGGAATGGTCTGCGTAAGCGGATTCCTACTTTTGTTATATCTTATTACAAAGGGAAGAGGAATAGGCGGCGGTGATATTAAGTTAATGGCAGCCGCAGGACTTTTACTTGGTTGGAAACACATAATACTGGCACTGATTCTGGGATGCATCATTGGTTCTGTTATTCACATTATATTGATGAAAGTAAGTGATAAAGGCAGAATGTTGGCATTTGGACCATATCTGTCTGTAGGAATAGTTATATCAATGTTGTGTGGAGACCGGTTATTAAATTGGTATTTAGGTATTTTTCAATAAAATAAATTAAGATGTTTACCAGGCATCGACCAGGGAGGAAATATAGAAATGGCGTCAACAGTTTTAGCTATTACGGTAGGTAACGATACCACTAAAATAAGTGAAGTAATGTATTCTTCACACCGAATTGTTCGAGTATCATATTCTAATACAATTCCTACACCAAAGGATTGTGTAGAAGATGGTCAGATAAGAGATCCTAAGGAATTGGCAACAGCCATAAGAGACGAACTTAGGAAGGGCGAAATCATCACTAAAGATGTAATTTTTGCCATTCAGTCCAATAAAATTATCAGTAAAGAAATCGTGGCACCTTATATGAAGGAAGCCAGATTAATGGAATATATTGTTACGAATGCAACAGAATATTTTCCTGTTAATATAGATGAATATGTCTTTACATATTCCATACTTGAGAACATTATTGATGTATCAGAGAAAAAATACAGATTAATGGTTATGGCAGCACCAATGGGTATTGTCGAAAGATATTATGACGTTGCAGACATGCTTGAATTAAGGGTACTTGATCTTGATTATGTCGGTAACTCTACATTGCAGTTAATGAGATTGCAGATTGATGATTCACCTACCCTTTCTATCCAGATGGGTGATGAAGCAACAATCATTAGTATATTTAATAAGAATGTCCTTCAGCTTATGAGATCTGTTCCATACGGACGATCAACCGTTGCCAATGCAATAGCGGAGAAGAGGGATATTTCCTATGAAGAAGCGTTAACTGTCCTTGACAATGAACGTGTACTTAAAGAAAGTTTTTCCGACGGAGATTATATAACGGGTTCGTTAAAATATCTCGCTAATAATATCAGCCGTGTAATTGACTATTATTCAACAAAGAATCCTGATGTTACTATCCAGAAGGCTGTAATGGTAACTGAGGGTAAGTCAATCAGGGCACTTGAGACACTTCTTTCTTATGAAATTGGTCTTAAGATTAAAAAAATTGATGAACTTAACCAGGTTATTGCGGATGACAGACTTAATATGTCTTTGTCAGAACTTACAGGATACCTTTCCAATATCGGATGTGTTATCCAGCCTGTTAACTTTGTTCCAAAGTCCGCACTTATTAAGGCTAAGAAGACTAATGATAATAAATATTTAAGACTTATAATTATGGGAGCCGTTTTTGTTGCAGCAGTAATCGTGCTTATTCCTCTTGTAGGCAACATAAGTAAGAGAACAGAGAATAACGGACTCAAATCAAACATTAAAAAGATAGAGGGCATTAAGACAGTAGTTAATGATTATTATCTTTCAAAAGATAAATTCACAGACATATCAACATTCTATGCACTTGCATCCAATGCTGATGATGACCTTCATAAGTTTATTGAATTCCTTGAAGAGGATATGCCTTCGGATATAGGACTTACGTCCCTTTCTGTTTCCGGAGGAGCCGTTACAATGAACTGTACCGGCAGTTCCAAGGAAACCCTTGCCCAGTTCCTCGTTACATTAAAGAAACAGAGTAACATATCATCGGTTAATTGCGCATCTGTATCCGAGGCAACAGATGAGAACGATGCGATAACAGACAGCTATACAATTACATGTGTATTTAGTCAGTTTCCTACACAGACAGAGGAGGGCAATGAATAATGAAGTTAAATGACAGAGAAAAGAAATTAATATTTATAGTAGTTGGTGTAATACTTATTGCTCTTTCTTATTTTATTGGATACAGAAAGATTTCAGCTGCCAATAATAAACTTGATGATAAGATTGAGGAAAACAGAACCTTATATAACAATCTTAAAGAGATGCAGGCAAGAGAGAAACAGTACCTTGAAGATACAGAATATTATACATCAGAATATAATACTCTTCTTGGTAGTTTCGACACAGGATATTCACAGGAATATTCAATTATGTTTGTTGACCAGATTGAGAAGGACACAGGAGTGTGGTTCTCACAGGTATCACTGGCTGATACGGCAGCACTTTATACATTTGGCGCAATTACATCTTCTAACCCTATGACACAGGGTGCAGCGGTATATACTTCAGATTATGTAGGTTATGGAACAACACTTACACTTTCTTATAAGACATCTTATGCAGGTTATAAGGAACTTATCGAATATCTTAATACTTATAAGTTCAAATGCAGGATTGATTCTGTAAATGCTACATATAATGCTGATGATGATGAAGTATCAGGATCAATGATACTTAATATATATGCAATAACAGGTTCAGACAGAAAGTTCCTCGGAGCACCTGTCCAGAATAAGTTTACGGGAACAGAAAATATCTTTAACTCATCAACATTTACACCTGGTACTAATGCTGATGAAGAAAATGGTAATAATATTGTAACAGACTATGATTACTATATCGCACTTGACTCATTTAAGTCAGACGCAGACAGTGTTGTAATCGGCCCTAAGGGTGATTCCGCTGCAACAAGAATTTCTAAGAATTCGTCTGAAAGAGAAAAAGTTACAATTACATTTAGTGGCAAGGAAGGTAAATATACAGTATCATACGCAATAGGCGATACAGTATATCCTGCAACTAATTATGAAAATGGTGTTGAATTCACACCGGGATCAATGCTTTCACTTCTCGTGGTTGGAACAGACAGAGACCCTGAAGGAGAAGATATAAACGGAGCAGACGCAACTATTATTAACAACACAGATATGAAGTTATACGTTAAGATAGTTGATGATGACGAAAATCCAAGATTTAAGATTAGAGAAAAATCAGGTGAAGTAGTTGTTTATGAATAGGAGTGATTATGATGAGACATCCACGTAAAGCCGGAAAACAGAATATGGGATTTTCACTGGTGGAAGTTCTTGTTACTTTAGCACTTATTTCAGTTTTAAGTATTCCGCTTATCCAGACCTTCCTTAATTCAGCGAGGGTGAATGGCAAAGCAAAAAGTATGCAGAATGCTACAGACATTGCCCAAAGTATCTCAGAATACTTTGGGGCAATGCCTTTGAATGCACTCGAGACCGCTTACAAGGGTAAATATACTAAACTACCTGATAAAAGCATTATATTTACCAATATAGGTGACGGTATTAATAAGGACTCTGATGGTGTGGATTATTACAAAGGATCTGACACTGAAAAATTCTATGTATCGGTAATTGTTGACCCTACCGGATATTCTAAAGCTGATAAGACGGGAATGAATGACTATATAAGACCCGGTATCAATAACCTCAACGAAAATTCCAGCATTACATGTCGTAGTAAATTAGAACAATATGATACGAATATTGTTAATACTTTTAAAGAAAAAGGTGTTAATGTAGACGACAAGAGCAAGATAGTTAAGAAATCCGTTTTCACAATCTATGAGAATGAATCAACAGTATATGCCGATAAGGTAGAATATAAATATAACCTGGACATAACATATACATATAACAAAAAGAATATAGAGTACAAGAATATAGAACTTGGTATCGGAACAGTGGATAGGGCAGGTATTGCAGCACCTAACCTCTATATTATCTATACGCCTGTACTTGGCATGTATGGCAATGAAAATGTTGCAAAGGATGAGATTACTGTTAAATACAGACCCGATAGTGAAAAAGCAGATTGGGAAAAGCCGGTAAATGTATATCTTGTAGAGCAGACAGCTAACTTTGAAAGTAAGGAAGATACTAAAGATACTAAAGTATCTCTTAACAAAGATAAAATAAAAATTGAATGTTATAACAATTCAGGCGAATGTGATAAGCTTGGTTTTTATACCAATGTTGCCGGCTGGACGGGTGAGAATTCTTCCCTTACAGAGGGTGGAAGCTCTATTAATAAATTATATAATGTCAGTGTATATATCTGGAAAGATAAGACTGATGGTATGACTATTAAAGCAGACAATACTTTGGATATAGCAGATGATTATTTTACAAAGGTTGACAGCGTTAAGGAGGGATAATCATTGAAGAAGCATTTTAGAAGATTCAGAAAAGATAATAAAGGTGTTACTTTAGTGTTAGCCATTGTGGCAATTGCTTTTGTAGGCGTGCTTGCAAGTGCAATCCTTTCTGCAGCGGCAACCAACTACAGACTTAAAATTATGGATAAGTATTCTAAGAATACCTTTTATAGTGCTGATTCCATAACAGAAGAGATTCATACAGGCCTTGGAATTATGTGTTACAAAGCTCTGGAAGAAGCTTATGATTATGCGGCATCCAATCTCGGAAAGTATTCAGTTACCGGTGGTGTAGTTACCGTGAACAGATATAATAATGAGATGGTAAATAAAAATATGAAAGAAAAGTATTATAACATAACCGGCAAGAAAATCTTTGGAAAATCTTCCAATACAGCTGACAAAAAAAGTGCAATTGAGTATTTTAATACACTTATTACTAAACCTGAAAAGGCAAAGGTAGTAGGATATTCAAGTGTTGTAGCGGATGCTGCTTCATATACCTACACATTCAAGGATGTTGCAATCAGATACCTTGAAGACAAAAAGGAACCTTATTACTCAACCATAAAGATAGATATTAAGATTACTTATCCGGATATAGATATTGATTTTATAGCTGATGAGAAAGAATGGAAAGCATACTTTAATTATTGTCTCATTGCAGATGATAAGATAGAAATCGGTGCAAGTCCCGAATCGAGAGGTATTGTTGATGTTTATGGGGGAATGTACTCCGGTGGTAATGTTGATGTATTCAGCGGAAGTTCTCTTACACTTCAAGACGGACTCTTATTAAATGGCCAGCTTAAAGTACCTTCAGTGATTGTATCAAAAGGCGATATTAACCTTCCGGGAGGAAGCAGTGCATCCGTATTAAAAACAGGAAACGGAAGTATCTGGTGTAACGGAATTACAGCCGGCGGCGATGGAGGAAGAGGAGATGTACTTTATACTTCAAATCAGGCAAGGACTTATGTAGCAGATGATTTATCACTTAATGGTGACGACTGCAATATAACAATAAAAGGAAAATATTTAGGCTTCGGAAAAAATAATGCCAATACCAGTGATCCAACAGGAAAGGCGTCTACGAGTTCAGCAATAATTGTAAACGGAAGAAACTGTACCCTTGATATGACGGATATTAATTACCTTTTACTTGCAGGTAAGGCTTATGTAAAATTAACTGAGGATTCCTCTTATGTGACAGGTGATTCCATGGGATTAAAAGGTAATCAGGAAATATATCTTGTACCATCAGGTTATCTGAAGAAAAAGCAGGATAGTTCAGACGGTACTTATGTAGCTAATCCTACATCTAAACCTGAAAATGTAGCGATAGATTTAAGCTCTTTCTTTGCATACAGGCTTGGACTTCTTACAACTACCGGATATGTGGAGAAAAAGGATGCAAATGGTAAGACATATTACTATCTTGATTTCGTAGACAATGCTGCACAGAATGAATATGTTAAATGTATTGCACAGAATGGTTACCTTGAAGGTTTATTTAAATCAAAAGGTCTTTCATACACAGATGATGATATTGTAGAAATGAATGCAATTAAATCCACAATCGAAATGGGTCTTGCAAGATTCTTTGACAAGAATACTGAAATAAAGATTGTGTCAGGTGCAACAGTATATACAAGCGGCACTCTTTTACAGGTAACCAAAGAGAGCGGATATTCTTCAATAAGTATTTTGGGAAATAATATGGAGTATTCATCCGTTTTGAATTCCAGCACTAATGCTGCTAATAAATATAAATTAATCAAGTCATTCCTTGCTCTTGATGATACTGTGGATTATACCGATTTCCCTGAGAATGTGACTATTGATGGTTCTATTCACAAAATAGAATTTGATACAAGCAATAATCCTGTTCTTTTGACACCTTATGAAAGAATAGTTAATAAGGAAAAACTTGACACCCTTAAAAAAAACATCATAAATAATGAAAATGGTACGATTGCAGCGGTAATTACCTCAAAAGCAGATGGGCAGTCAGGCTCTTATACAATTCCTAATGGCGTGACTAACGGTGTTGTCCTTGGATATGGTGTTGATATTGTTGTTAATAGTAACTTTGAAGGACTTATAATCACTGACGGCAAGATAACTGTTAAAGATTCAGCAGCAGTAACAACAGGAACAAACAACAGGGCAGAACTTACCCTTGATGTATATAAAGATGTAGCAGAGTATTTTAATGCTTTCCAGGAAACAAGTGATACTAATAAACTTGATGAAGTCGAAATGAATCAGCTTCTTAATTTCAGCGAATGGAGAAAGAATGAGAATGTCGATTATAACTAACAGAACCGGACAACATAATAACAAAGGTTTTTCATTACTGGAACTTTTGGTTGTAGTTGCAATTATGGCAGTACTTACGGGAATTATTTCGATTACATACAGAACCGTTAATAAAAGTAATGTTAATAAAGCAGCAAGTATAGTTGATGATTACCTCTCTCTGGCAAGGGAAAAAGCTAAGACTGTTTCCGCTTATGAGTGGAATATGACAATTTCTGTAGGCGATGACGGAACAGAAGTCAGCTATGTTAAGAAAGCGGAAAAAGAATCCGATAAAGCTAAAATGGATAGCAAAACACTTCCTAAGAATGTTAAGTTCAAGATTATTGATGATAAAGGTAATGAAATCAGACTGGATAATACCATTAAAGAGGTAAGTGTTGCATTTAATTCCCTTACAGGAAATGTAGCATCGGTATATTTTTCAAACGGTTCAAAAATAGATGTTACCGATAGTTCTTATTGCGACTTCATTGCATATTATAAGGAGAAGGTCAGGGGCGTAAGACTCTATTTTGTAACCGGTAAACATTCACAGATATGAGGCACATGACTATGAAATTAAAAAAAGGTAAAAAACATAATAATAAAGGTTTTACCCTCACAGAGATTCTTGTAGCACTGGCGGTAAGTTCTGTTGTCATAACAATAGTTATTGCATTTATATCCCAAGGGTCAAGATTTTATAAGACCCAGAGCAATACTATTAACCTTCAGAATGAGCTTCAGGAGACATCTAATGTAATAACGGATACTCTTCAGGAGGCAACGTACTTATCTATTACATCAAACAGTAAAAATCTTGAAGTATATACAGGTTCTTATGAAATTAAAGAAGGAAAGAAGCTATTTACATCCGTTAAAGGATCGTCAAGATACATATTGAGGGATGGAACCGGAATATATGTCTTTGATAAAGCTGACACAGGTTATATTACCGAAAAAGATAAACCGGGTTACAGATATTCCAATAATATCGAGGCGATTACTGTCAGTATCAATGATAAATGTAAGACTAAAGTAGGCAATAGTAAAGTAATAACACAGCCCGTCATGCTTGATGTATATATCAAAGTAACACATAACGATACGTCAAGATTTGAGAATAAGACAATTACCTTAAGAAATAAAATTCAAAGCCTTGAAGTTAATGGTGAATTATACCAAATAGGCTCAAATGGTTCACAACTTGTACACGTAGAAAAGTAACAGGATTAAAGTTAAGTTTTAGTGAGGTTGATGCAGATGAAAACAAAAAAAAGGACATTTGGAATAGTTATTTCCGTAGCTGTGCTTGTAGCCGCAATAATTACGGGAGTTATTCTGAAAAGCAACACAAATACTAATGCTGCCGTTATTAATGATAATGGTGAGACACCAATATCCATTGATAACAAGAAGCCAATACTTGACAGGCTTATGGCTGCTAATGAAAAACTTGTAATTCTTGAGATTGTACCATATAAGAATGCAAGTGTATTTAATATGCTTACAGGATCTTCTAAAGTAAGAGAGACATTGGAAAAACACAAAGCGGAAATATACAATCAGTTTTTATATAATAAGAAAGAGAATGGTAATATCACAACTGTAACCGTTCAGGGTACAGCATCATTCCATCATCCTTATACCATTTCCTATAACAAGATGACTAAAGAATATACGGTTAATTATCCTAATTTCTTCCTTGAAGAGTTCCTTGACGGATATTCTAATCCTTCGGCATTTTCATATTTCAGTGAGAATATGGAAGTCAGGACGGTTGTAGCAGGAGAACTTAAGGAAGAAGACCTTGAAGGTGTATCATTTATATATATATCAAGTTTCCTTGAGGACAAAGAAGTAATTAACTTTAATAATTTTTATGTTAATAATTCTACATCTGTAAAAGACCTTACAGATACAGGTAGCACTCCTACAGGCGCTTATGATGCCGATGGTAATGAATATAAATCTGAGAATGCCGGTGATATCTGGTATAACTGCTATTACAAGAACGATGCAGGCGAATTTGAAATAAGCGATATGAAATGGGATATGGTTATCAAACTTATGGAATTTATCTATAAAGGTAATTCTTATACAGGGGATACACCTATACCTGTAGTTGTAAATTATGGTAATCCTAAGAGTAAGGATGCCAATATCCATAAACTTGTCAATCTTATAATGAAGACCTCTAATGAGGAAGGGGCTGCTTATAATGGTGTCAGCACTTATTATGAAGATGTACTTGCTGCACTTACTACTAAGAAAAGCGATACAGAAGAATATACTAATTCCTATGGTATTGTAACAGGTGCATATCAGTATAACGGTACGGATTATACAGACTGGAGTGACGGTAACGTACCTTTCTTTGACATGAAATGTACCGAGAGCGGTGAATTTACCTTTAACTATGTATATAAGACCAGCAATAACGGTAATGATTCCATTTTCTCAATAGGTAAGACGAATGTGGGCATGCTTACTGATAACGGAACTGCCAAGGACAGGGAAATTATAAGTGGTAATAACTATTACGTTACTGATATATTAAGATACCTCCTTGGTGTTGATGAGAATAATGATGAAGTAATTAAGGTTCTTGAAATTGAACCATGTCAGGATTTCCTTTATTCGGATACAAACAATCAGACAACGGTTGACCGTATTATGGAACTTGCAAGGGCTTTACATATAAGAAGTTATACAAGAACTGACGGTACTGTAGCAGCTTATAATGGAATTGCAGATAAGAAGATTGAATTTAAGTGTATGACGAGTCTTCAGTTTAATGGTATGAATGAAGATCTTATATCGGAATACGATATTATCTATATTGGTGACAGATCAGGCATGATGAATTCAAGAATAGTGAACGGGGATAGCGAAAACAAACTTGCAGACCTTAATGGTACCATCCGTTACAGTTCTGTATATAAGGATGCATCTCTTTCAAACAGATTCGTCACTTACAATGACAGGAAGTTGGATGGATATGCATATCTTGCATTTGGTGATTTAATTAAGACTGAGCAGGCACTTTTAGGATATCTTCCTTCTGATTATGAGAAGGTGGATGCGACAAATAAAGGTTATGCATTGTATTCTGAACCTAAGACTACCGGTCTGAAAGAAAATTCAAGGGTACTTTTTGATATTAACGTTGAGAGTCTCTGGACACCTCTTATATATAATACATATAAGACATCAGGAAATAAAGCTGTATATACAGTTAAGAAATTAAGAAATGATATTGGAGGACCTGTAACAAATCCTACACGATATGATATAGAACTTGGCAATGCAAGATATTCATGCAATGATTTCACCGAGAAGAAGATGAAAGAAATCCGTGAATTCATAGATTACGGTAATCCTGTAATAATGGCGGATGATGTCTACAACTGTATTAAAGATGAGTATTACAACAAAAAAGGTGGATTTGTATATCCTACATCTAATTTGTACAAATTTGTTAATTCTTATCAGTCATCAGATGAGACTATGTCAGTACTTACAATCTTTTCTGACCTTATGAAGGCTATGAAGAGTGAGAAACTTGAAATCAAATCATGTACAAGTGAGTATTTGAAAGGTATTACATGGACTAAATGTCCTGTAATTGAATACGACAGTGAGAGCCTTGTTAAAGAGTCAAGCGTTGTAGACAAACCTGAGAAATTAAGATTTAATGCTACATTCAGGGCAACACCGGGTAACACTTACAGAGTAACACTTATATATGATAAGAATACAGACGGTAAATTTAATGATCAATCCACAACCGATGATAATAACGAAGTATTATACAGTACTACAATTAAGGCTGAAAGCAAGAACCAGAGTGTGCAGTTTGCTACACCTATTGCAGCTAACTTCAACGGAATGTTCTCGTGGAGAGTCCAGGTTAATGAAATTTCCGGTAACAATGTTATTAACAGAGCTGTATATGATGATTATACTATAATCCGAGGCGAAAGTAAGACTGCAAGGGTTCTTCAGATCCTTCCATCAGGTGGATCGATTACAATGGATCTTTCCAATAATAGTAGTTTTCTTTCACATTTGGATAAAGCTGCTAAGATAATTAACTATGAAATAGTTGTTGAAACAATTTATTCCGATGAATTTGAGCAATTGTATACAGGAAGTAATAAGTATACGGCTGTAGAAGATTACGATACAGACAAAAATTTCCTTAAAAAAGGCGGAACTGTTAATGGAAAAAATTATGGTGGAAATTATTCAATGGTTGTAATCGGTTTTGCTGACACCTATGGTAAGCAAGATATATCCGATGATAACGGAGCGTTAAGTAATATTATTGACTTTGCTGCTAAGGGAGGTTCTGTATTATTTACCCATGATACAATTGCTTTCTCTAATAATGTCAACTATGGTATATATAAAGACAATGGGGGTAATCTCCAGACAGGTTCATCACAGGATATAGAAAGATATGGCGATAAGATGTCCCTTGACTTTACGAGACTTTTTAGGGACTTGGCGGGCATGGATAAGTATAGTGTAACAACAATACCTAATCTTAACAGTGATACCCTTGCTAATGCCCATATACCTACAGTTATGGATAATAATGGCAATGAGACTTATGTCAGGGAGATACAGGGTCTTAATAACTGGGTATTGTATTTGCGTTCAATGGGACGTCGTGACAATGCATATTATTCCCTTGATAACGGAGCATATCACAGGATGAATAATGGGGGACGTGATAAGAATAAAGAAGTTCTTACAACAACAAAGAATGCATATAGTTATGGACTTAATAGTATTCTTACGACCAACAGAGCCGATCAGATTAATAAAGGACAGATTTCCTTATATCCATATAATACTACAAGCAGTGATGGTACAATAAAACTTGCAACCACACATGGACAGTATTATGAATTAAACATGGAAGAAGATGATCTTGTTGTATGGTATACGTTGTCATCAGATAGATCAAATTACTATGGTGATAACAAAGGTGATGCCGCAACTAACTACTACATCTACTCAAAGGGTAACATTACCTATTCGGGTGCAGGTCACTCGAATATGGGTGAGTCCAATGAACATAAGCTTTTCGTAAATACAGTTATTAAAGCAATTGCCGCAGGTAACTATAAGCCTGAGGTTGAAGTACTTAACGGTTCAAGAGTAAGGGGAAGCAATTCCTATGTCATCTATACAAGCTCATTGGATAGTGAGATTAAGGTAGAATTCAAGGCAACCGATGCCGACCTTGCAACAAGAGAGACAGTTCAGACCATGTACAGCAATGAAGCTGATATATTAAGCCATATCGGACGATTTGACAAGGGTGATGTATATTGGATTGACGGTAACGGTGATGAGAGACTTCTCATTCATTATCAATACGGAACCGACAACATTCTGTTAAATGGTGAGAGAAATACATTTTATATATGTGACCCTTACAACAACGATAAGAATACCAATGTTAAGTATGCAGATAAGGCTGTTATGAAGGAGTGCTATGACACATATGTGAAAGCAGGAACCGTAAAACTCAAATTTGTAGCTATTGACTCAAAGGGCGAATTTGGAAGTGCGGATGCAACAATTTTGAATCATGACTTGTTTGACCTTGACTGATATGTAATTTTTAAAGCCACGTTTTTTTGAAAAAGCGTGGCTTTTTTTATTGAAATGTGTTATATTACAGATGTCTTAATTTTTATTTATAATGCTTCCTTTATTAAAGGAGGTTTTTATGATTGGTAAAGTATATTCCGCTGCTGTGACCGGCATTTATGCAGTACCTGTTGAGGTACAGGCGGACGTGGCACCGGGTATTCCGTATTTTGAACTTACCGGAAATCTTGCCGGTACGACGAAAGAGGCAAAGGAACGTGTCCGTATTGCCATTAAGAATTCTAAATTTCAGATTAATCCCTCAAAGATAACAATTAATATGATTCCTGCCAATATACGCAAGGAGGGAACATCTTATGACCTTGCCGTTGCTGTGGCAGTTCTTACTGCCGTAGGAGTGATTGCTGCTAAGAAGGTATCAGGTGCTTTATTTATAGGCGAACTTGGACTTGATGGAGGAATATGCAATGTCAGTTCAATTCTTCCCATGACTCTTTGTGCCAGAGATAATGGCTTTACAATATGCTATGTTCCTATGGGCAATGTAGGTGAAGCATCTCTTGTAACAGGAATAAGGGTAATAGGAATATCATCCCTCAGGGAATGTGTCGATTATATTAATAATGGCTGTAATTGCCGGGCACATATTGATAATAATATTGACAATGCTGCTGATAATAATATTGATTTTGCAGACATAAGAGGTCAGGCATCGGCTAAGCGTGCCATTACGATTGCTGCCGCAGCGAGACATAATCTTATGTTAATCGGACCTCCCGGAGCGGGTAAATCAATGCTTGCTTCCAGAATACCAACCATACTTCCGGGACTCACCGATGAGGAACGGTTGAGAATAACAAGTATATACAGCGTTGCCGGACTTTTAAAGGATGGATTGACACTTATAAGGTCAAGACCTTTCAGGGCTCCCCATCATACAATTTCAAGACCTGCCTTCACGGGCGGAGGTATCATACCATCACCGGGAGAGATTAGTTTAAGTGATCTTGGTGTGCTTTTTCTCGATGAAATCAATCTTTTTTCCAATGATGTAATAGATTCATTAAGGCTTCCGATGGAAGAACACAGGATAAGAATAAGGAGACTTGGCGGAACTTATGAATATCCTGCTGATTTTATGCTTGTAGGTGCGATGAATCCCTGTAAATGCGGATATTATCCCGACAGAACAAGATGCAATTGCAATGACAGGGATATCAGGCGTTATTTTGACAGGATAAGAGGACCGGTAACGGACAGGATTGATATGTGTGTGAGAGTTACCAAATCAGACTATGATGAGATAACGGGTGCCGGCGGAACCGAAATATCAAGCAAGGATATGAGAGAGGCTGTTAATAATTGCATTGATATCCAGAAGGAACGCTTCAAAAAGGAATGTTTCAGATATAATTCCGAAATCCCTTCACAACTTGTCAACAAGTATTGCACTATGTCACAATCTGCCAAGATTCTTATGAAAAGTGCTTTTTCCCAATATGATATGTCTGCTAGGACATATTACAAAATAATTAAAATTGCAAGAACCATAGCTGACACAGAACAATCCGACAGGATAGAAGAAGGTCATATTTGTGAAGCAATCGGATATAAATTAATGTGAGGTAATGAATGGACAGAAAATACTGGTATTGGATTAATAATCTTGAGGGAATAGGCAATGTTAAGATTCGTACACTGCTGTCTCTCGGAACACCTGAAGAACTATATAATATGGAAAGAAAGGAATTTGAGTGCCTGCCTGTTCTTACAGGTAAGGATATAGACAGAATTGTTTCCAAGGATATAAGACAGAATATTTTTGAAAAATATCAAAAGGATATGGAGAATAATGTCCGTTTTGTTTTCCCGGACGAGGAAGATTACCCCTGCAGACTGAAAGAATTATATGATAAACCGTACATTCTGTATTACAAGGGCAGGCTCCCGCGAAATGATGTCAGATCAGTTGCAATAGTAGGATCAAGGCGCTGTTCGGAGTACGGCAGATATGCGGCAAGGGAAATCGCAGGAATTCTTTCGGAAGCAGGAGCATGTATTATAAGCGGTCTTGCGGCAGGAATCGACAGTGAAGCCCATAAAGGTGCATTATACAAAGGAGGATATACCTGCGGAGTTCTTGCGGGCGGCGTTGAAAAATGCTATCCGGCCGGGAATTTTAATCTGTATATGGATATTCAGAACCGCGGTGGAATAATATCCGAATATCCGGGAGAGAGTATTACAACTCCCGGAATGTTTCCGCTACGGAACAGGATAATAAGCGGACTGTCTGATTATGTCATAGTGGTTGAGGCAGGATTTAGAAGCGGTTCGTTAATCACTGCGGGAACAGCTTTGGAACAGAACCGGACAGTATATGCCGTACCGGGGCGTATTACCGATGTTTCAAGCAAAGGATGCAACAGGCTTATTGCTGACGGAGCCATGGTTGTAACAGATTTTGAGAGCCTGCCCGGTGAACTTGGGCTTTCCATCCCGAATTATGAAAAAAATATAAAAAACGATATTGTTCTTGCAAGGGATGAAAAAATGTTGTATAGTCTATTACTAGATTTTACCCCTAAGAGTCTTGAGACATTGGTAAATGACAGTGGTATGTCTCCGGCTGAGGTTTTACGCAGCCTTACATGTCTTGAAATCAAGGGAATAATACGAGAGATAAGTAAGAACTTTTATGTAAGGATTCAATAAGGTTATTATTGAGGAGGATACTTTTTATGGCAAAATATCTTGTAATTGTGGAGTCACCTGCTAAGGTTAAGACAATCAAAAAATTTCTGGGCAATAATTATGAAGTGGCTGCGTCAAACGGACATGTAAGGGATCTCCCTAAAAGTACACTTGGAATAGACGTTGAACATGATTATGAACCTAAGTACATTACTATCAGAGGCAAGGGTGACATTCTTGCTAATCTCCGTAAGCTGGTTAAGAAAGCTGATAAAGTATATCTTGCAACTGACCCGGACCGTGAGGGAGAAGCTATCTCATGGCATCTTGCAAATGCACTTAAACTTGAAGATAAGGATATTAACAGAATCAGTTTCAATGAGATTACCAAAAATGCAGTTAAGGCTTCAATAAAAGAACCACGCAAGATAGATATGAATCTTGTTAATGCACAGCAGTCCAGAAGAATGTTGGACAGAATGGTTGGTTATAAGATAAGTCCTTTGTTATGGGCAAAGATAAAGCGCGGGCTTTCAGCGGGTCGTGTGCAGTCAGTCGCCTTAAGAATTATCTGTGACAGGGAAGAAGAGATTAATGCTTTTATACCTGAAGAATATTGGACAATAGATGCAATACTTAATATAGAAGGAATGAAAAAGCCAGTTACCGCCAGATTAACATCTGACAGCAAGGGCAAGGTTACAATAGGCAGTGAAGAAGACGTTAACAGGATAATGAAAGACCTTGAGGGCTGCGATTTTGCTGTTGATGATATTAAGAACAGTGAGAGAGTTAAGAAAGCTCCGCTTCCTTTTACAACAAGTACATTGCAGCAGGAAGCAGCTAAGACCTTGAATTTCTCAACACAGAAGACAATGCGTATAGCACAGCAGTTATACGAGGGTGTTGACATTAAGGGACAGGGTACGGTTGGTATAATTACATATCTGCGTACCGATTCCACAAGAGTGTCGGAAGAAGCGGACCTTGCTGCAAGGGAATTTATAAGAGATAATTATGGTGAGACATATTATCTTGCACCTGATGGTAAGAAGAATTCAGGCAAGAAGATACAGGATGCCCATGAAGCAATAAGACCTACCAATATTAATTTCCTTCCATCAGAGATTAAAGAGTCTTTAAGCAGGGACCAGTTCAGACTGTATTCATTAATATGGAAGCGTTTTGTTGCAAGCAGGATGGCAAATGCTGTATATGAGACAATCAATGTCAGACTTAAAGCCGGTGATTACCGGTTCAGCATGTCTGCTTCCAAAGTTAAATTCGAGGGATATATGCTTGTATATATGTCGGATGAGGACCAGAAGTCCGATAATATTACACTTGGAGCAGTATCTGAGGATTCAGTCATTAAACTTCAGGAATATGATAAGAAGCAGCATTTTACACAGCCTCCGGCTCATTTTACAGAGGCTTCCCTTGTTAAAGCACTTGAGGAGCAGGGAATTGGAAGACCATCTACTTATGCACCTACTATCGGAACAATCATTGCCAGACATTATGTTATTAAGGAACAGAAGAATCTCTTTGTAACAGAACTTGGAGAAGCAGTTAATTCGGTAATGAAGAAATCTTTCCCATCCATTGTGGATGTAAGTTTTACTGCCAATATGGAAATGCTTCTTGATAAGGTTGAGGATGGAAGCGTCAAGTGGAAAACAGTAATCGAGAACTTTTATCCGGACCTTGACGAAGCTGTCAAAAAGGCGGAAAAGGATCTTGAAAGCATCAAGATAGAAGATGAGAAGACGGATATAATCTGCGAGAACTGCGGACGTAATATGGTTATCAAATACGGTCCTCACGGTAAGTTCCTTGCATGCCCGGGCTTTCCTGAATGTCACAATACCAAGCCTTATCTTGAAAAAGCAGGCGTAAAGTGTCCTAAGTGTGGTGGCGAAGTTGTTATTTTACGAACCAAAAAGGGCAGAAGATATTACGGCTGCGACAATCAGGAATGTGATTTTATGTCATGGAACAGACCATCAGAGAAGAAATGTCCTGAATGTGGAAGTTATATGGTGGAAAAAGGCAATAAACTCGTATGTTCAGATGATAACTGCGGGTATGTATGTGATAAATAATATCTGAAAATTGTTGCATTAAAACAATAGATATGGTACAATTTCATTATATTTTACAGAGCACTGAAAGGAGAAAGGATATGAGCAGTGTTCAGTTGTTGGATAAGACACGTAAGATTAACAGACTGTTGCATAACAACAGTTCGCAGAAAGTGGTTTTTAATGACATCTGCAAGGTTATGAGTGAGATATTAAGCTCGGATGTTCTGGTTGTAAGCAGGAAGGGCAAATTACTCGGAATTGCGAATTGTGATGGCGTTGAAGAGATTAAGGAACTGGTACAGGATAAGATTGGCGGGTTTGTGGACGGGATGTTCAATGAGAGAATGCTTAATGTATTATCCACTAAGGAGAATGTTAATCTTGAGACATTGGGTTTTGCAGAAGGATATACAAAGAAATATCATGCAATAATAACACCTATTGATGTTGCAGGAGAGAGGTTTGGAACATTATTTATATACAAATCTGACAGCCAGTACGAAATTGATGACATTATTTTATGCGAGTATGGTGCTACGGTAGTGGGGCTTGAGATGTTAAGGTCTTCTACAGAGGAACAGGCTGATTTAATCCGCAAGGAACAGGTTACGAAGTCGGCAATCAGTACCCTTACCAATACTGAGATAGATGCGATTAAGCATGTTTTTTCAGAACTTAAGATGGGCGAGGAACAGATAATTGTTACCAGCCGTATTGCAGACCAACAGGGAGTGACAAGATCGATAATCGTTAATGCACTTAAGAAATTGGAGAGTGCGGGCGTTATAGATGCCAGATCGTCAGGGATGAAGGGTACCAAGATAAAGGTACTCAACGATATGATTTTCGATGAACTTGCCAATTACAATTTAAAGTGAATGGAATCGCTGTATCAACATTGATGGTATGGCGATTTTTTTTGACGATTTTACTTTACTTTTCACTACAATACTTTATAATATTATAGTGTGATTACTGATGATGGAATATTATCGGACTTTATTAAGGAGGAGAATGATATGTTTAATTCAGGTGCATATTCATATGTAGATCTGCTTACCTCTGCCGCTGACTATTCATGGAGACGCAGTGAGGTGCTTAATAATAATATGTCTAATGTAGATACTCCCGGTTATAAGAGACAGGAACTCAGCTTTGAATCGGTATTGTCTGATGCAGTGGAGAGGGCAGGCTCGTCTTCACGCAATCTTACACAGACAGTCAGAAATATAGATTATAATTGTGTACGTCCTACCATCTATACTGATAATGCCAATCTTTCTTACAGACTTGACGGCAATAATGTTGATATAGATACTGAACAGGTGGAACTTGCTTCTAACCAGTTATATTATAACGGGGTTATTGATGGAATTAACCAGAATTTCAGCAGAATAAGAACTGCTCTTACAACAACATAGGAGGATATGTGATATGGCTATTTTTAGCGGAATGAATATAGCTGCCTCAGGGATGACGGCACAGAGATTAAGAATGGATATTATTTCAGGGAATATTGCCAATGCCAATACTACAAGGACGGCAGAGGGCGGACCATATACCAGAAGAAATGTTTTACTTACCCAGAAGACTTCACTTAACTTTGGAGATGTATTTAACGAGACCTTGCAGGGGGCAGGCAACGGTGTTAAAGCTGTAGCTATTACCAAGGATACGGAGACAGACTATAATCTTGTATACGATCCATCACATCCTGATGCAGACGAGAATGGGTATGTTAAGTATCCTAATGTGAATATTGTCAATGAGATGACAGATCTTATAGATGCGACACGTTCATACGAAGCTAATGCAACAGCTTTTGATGCCAGCAAATCAATGGCATCAAAGGGACTTGAATTGATGAATTAATGAATTCATAATTTTATATCGAAAGGAACATAATACATAATGAGTGATATATCATCATTGCTTAATATAACATCGGACAGCATAAAGAATATTGTTAATTCAGGAACTTCGGTAATTGGCAAGAGCGGTGATTCATCAGCTTTTGATGGAATTTACAATGCGGCTGTTAATATGATTACAGAGACTAATGACTACATACATGATGCACAGCAGGCAGAAGTCGATTTTGCTACAGGCAAACTTACAAGCACTCATGAGCTTGCAGTAATTGAACAGAAGGCTAATCTTTCTTTACAATATACTGTTGCCGTAAAGAACCAGTTGCTTAGTGCATATAAGGAAATAATGAATATACAGATATAAAATAGTCTTTAAGGAGACATACGATGAAAGACAGATTGAAAGCCATTTGGGAGAAAATTAAGAATTTCTGGCTTAAATTTAATAAAAAACAGAGAATACTTTTTGTAACCATTTTTGTTGTGATTATTGTTGTAATTATCGTTCTTTCCAAGGTAATCGGCAAGAAAGATATGGTTAAATTAAGAGCCTGCAGCAATGAGACTGAGGTAGTGGAGATAAGGAATCTCCTTAATGACAATAATATTTCTGCAACAGTTGATGAGTATAATAATATATTTGTTGACGATTCTGATTATGTTGAAGCGAAGCTTGTATTAGGATCCAATAATATATCATCCGCAGGATATACGCTTGATGATGCCGTATCATCAAGTCTTTCCACAACAGAGACTGTTATGAAGGAAAAATATACCGCATATCTTGAGTCCAAGTTCAAGCAGGATCTTGAATCAATGGATGCAATTAAGAGCGCGAGGGTTAATATCTCATATCCTGAGACAGGCAACAGTATTTTCTCAGAGACACAGGATGCAAAGATTACTGCGGTTCTCGACCTTAAAAAAGAACTTTCTGATGAACAGGCAGAGGCAATAGGCCTTTTGCTTGCCACCAACGTAGGTAATGATAATACCAACAGTGTTATTATTGTGGACAGCCAGAGTAATGTACTTTATTCAGGTAATAAGGCTAATTCCTCATTTACTTCCAATTCTACACAGAAAGTTAAGGCAATGCTTGAGAATGCTATTATCAAGGGCGCCGAGGATCTTATTTACAGTACAAGACTTTATAATGATGTTCAGATAATGATTAATCTTGACGTTAATTTTGATAATGTTGAGGTTGTTGACCATAAATATATTGCACCGGACGGAACGGATAACGGTCTGCCAACCCATTCCTATGTAATTAATTCGGAGGGACAGCTTGCTACGGCAGGGGGCAATCCGGGAACAGAATCCAATGATTCAGATACGGATTATGACATTATTAATTCAGACGGAAAGTCATCTAAATATACTTTAAGCAAGTATGACTGGGTACAGAATGAAGTAATTACCACTACATCTAAGACACCGGGTGAAGTTAACCTTAAAAATTCAAGCATGGCAATTGTCTGCATCAAGAATACCATTCTTACGGAAGAAGAAGCGGAAGAACAGGGATTGCTTGACGATATGACATGGGAAGAATACAAGCAGGCCAACAGTGAACCGGTTGAGACAACCGTTCAGGACAATATCCTTAATGCAGTTGCCACAGGCTCTGGTATAGCAGCAGGCAATGTATCAATTATTGCATACAATACCATGACATTTTTTGATAAAGAAGTTACGTCTTCATCTAATCCATGGTTTGTTATCCAGATTATTCTTGCGGTTCTTATCGCAGGTGTACTTATATTTATCATAATAAGAAGCACAAGACCGGTAGCCGTTGAAGAGACAGAACCTGAACTTAGTGTTGAAGATATGCTTGCTACAACTAAACAACAGCAGCCTCCTGTTGAGGAAATCGACCTGCAGGATAAATCAGAGACCAGAAAAGCTATCGAAAAATTCGTTGACGAGAATCCGGAAGCAGTTGCCCTGCTTTTAAGAAACTGGCTTAATGAAGGCTGGAATTAATTGGTAATACAAAGTATTATCAGGGAGGAATACAGATGGCAAAACAGAAAAATGAGCTTGACGGACTTCAAAAGAGTGCGATTTTACTTATTGCACTGGGACCTGAAAAGTCAGCCAAGATTTTTAAACACCTAAAAGAAGATGAAATAGAACAGCTTACACTTGAAATAGCCAACACAAGCAGTGTATCACCACAGACCAAGGAAGATGTATTGTCTGAATTTTATGAAGTTTGTCTTGCACAGCAGTATATCGCAGAGGGCGGAATCAACTACGCTAAGGAACTTCTGGAAGCTGCATTGGGCGAAGATAAGGCGAAAGACGTTATCAGCAAACTTACTGCAAGCCTGCAGGTAAGACCTTTTGAATTTATCAGAAAGACGGATCCGGGACAGCTGCTTAATTTTATTCAGGATGAGCATCCTCAGACCATTGCACTTATTTTATCCTACCTGCCTTCTAATCAGGCATCACAGGTAATTTCGGCACTGCCGCCTGACAAACAGGCAGAAGTTGCAAAACGTATTGCTACAATGGACAGAACTTCACCTGATGTTATCAAAGAAGTTGAGGATGTACTTGAACGTAAACTTGCTTCTCTTGTTAATCAGGATTATACAATTATCGGTGGTGTTGATGCTATCGTTGCAATCCTCAATGCAGTTGACAGAGGAACAGAGAGACATATTCTTGAGACTCTTGAAATTGAAGATCCTGAACTTGCGGATGAAATCAGACGTAAGATGTTCGTATTTGAAGACATCCTTTCTCTTGATGACAGGGCCATCCAGAGAGTTCTCCGTGATGTTGATAATAATGACCTCGCGGTTGCTCTTAAGAATGCCAACGAAGAAGTGCAGAATGTTATCTTTAATAACCTTTCAAAACGTCTTGGTGCAATGATTAAAGAAGATATGGATTTCATGGGACCTGTACGACTTAAGGATGTTGAGGAAGCACAGCAGAAGATTGTCAACATTGTCAGAAAACTTGAAGATACAGGTGAAATTGTTATTTCCCGTGGCGGAGGTGACGAGATAATTGTCTAATCTGTTGAAATACAATCATGTGGTTGTTAAAAATGAAGATAAACATGTAATAGATTCAAATGAACTTCTGAAGAACATACTTTCAGCTAATAAAAATACAACATCAGGCAACAGTTTTGCTGAAAAGTCGATACCTGATCCGGACGGATTTGTTCGCGGAATAGATGCGGCAAGAGTCGAAAAGCTCATAAGTGACGAAGAAGAGCAGCAGGATGATAATAATGCCGGTATTCTTGAAGATGCCAGGAAACAGGCAGAAGATATCCTTGAGGATGCTAAGAAACAGGCAGAAGATATTCTTAAAGATGCCAAGGAAAACGGTTACAAAGAGGGCTATGAAAAGGGTACCATCGAATCAAAACAGAAATCAGATGACCTTCAGACAAAACTTGAGGCAGATTATAAGTCAATGAGTGAGAAACTTCAGAACGAATATGATGAGAAATATCAGGTTATGGAATCGGAACTTGTTGACACGTTAATGGAAGTTTTCTCAAAGGTCACATTGACAATTGCTGAAGATAAAAAGGATTTGGTCCTTTTATTGATACAAAGAACATTAAAAGACGCTGATGCCAATAAGGATTTCCTGATAAGGGTATCCGATGTGGATTACGGTTTTGTTATGAACAGCATAGATAAACTTTATGACTGCGTATCCCTTGATTCCAAAATTGAAGTGGTAAGGGATAATACCCTTAAGAAGAACCAGTGTATTATAGAAACAGACGCAGGTGCATTTGACTGCAGCCTGGATATACAGCTTGAGGGACTTATAAGCGAAATTAAGCTTCTTAGCTGCCTTAATAAACAATAAGAAGGCTTGTAATATGATTGATAAAGCAAAATACTACAATCTTATTAGTAAAACATACTATAAAAAAATGGGACGCGTGTCCAAGGTAATAGGACTTACAGTAGAATCGATAGGACCGGATGCCAAATTAAATGATGTCTGCAAGATACTCCTTCGTGACAAACCGGGACAGCATATTAATGCTGAGGTTGTAGGTTTTAAAGACAACAGAATTGTACTTATGCCTTTTGAAAATGTGGATGGCATAGGACCGGGCTGCATTGTTGAAAATACCAACGAGGCGCTTAATGTCAATGTGGGAGAAGGGCTTCTTGGCAAGACGGTAGATGGCCTTGGAGTACCTACGGACGGAAGTGAGCTGCAGTCTTTTGAAAGATATCCTGTGGAACAGACAGCGCCGGACCCTATGGACAGGGTTATAATCAATGAGATTCTCCCACTCGGAGTAAAAGCCGTTGATGGTCTTTTAACAATAGGAAAAGGTCAGAGAATAGGTATTTTTGCAGGTTCAGGTGTAGGTAAAAGTACACTCTTGGGTATGTTTGCAAGAAATACCAAAGCTGACATTAACGTAATTGCTCTTATTGGAGAACGAGGAAGAGAAGTGCGGGAATTTATAGAAAGAGACCTGGGAGAAGAGGGCATGAAACGAAGCGTGGTAGTTGTGGCTACCTCAGATAAGCCTGCCCTTATCCGTAACAAAGCTGCCAAGACGGCGACTGCCATAGCGGAATATTTCAGGGATCAGGGTAAAGATGTACTTCTTATGATGGATTCACTGACCCGTTTTTCAATGGCTCAGAGAGAAATAGGACTTGCTTCCGGAGAACCTCCTGTTACAAGAGGATATCCGCCAAGCATGTACAGCGAGATGCCCAAACTCTTAGAAAGAGCAGGCAACTCAGACAAAGGCTCTATAACAGGTCTTTATACCGTTCTTGTAGACGGTGATGATTTTAACGAGCCTATTACTGATACGGCAAGAAGTATTCTTGACGGGCACATAATGTTATCAAGAAAACTTGCCCATAAAAATCATTATCCTGCAATAGATGTATTGCAGAGTATTTCAAGATGTATGAGCCAGATTGTAGACAAACATCAGAAAGAACTTGCCGGCAGACTTAAAAACGTAATGGCTACATACACGGAGGCAGAAGATCTTATTAATATCGGAGCCTACAAGTCAGGTTCCAATAAAAACATCGACTATGCAATAAGCAAAATTGACAAAGTCAATGAATTTCTTATGCAGGCGACGGACGAGAAAATTACTTTTGAGGACGAAATCAGACGTCTTGAAGAAGTATTTGCATAACAGGTGTAACTATGGCAAAATTTGTATACAGATTACAGAACATCCTCAATATCAAAAATAAAATTGAAAATCAGGCAAAATCCGCTTATGCGGAGGCTATGGGCAGACTTAGGAAAGTCCAGAGCGAACTTGAGATACTGATTGCCAGAAAAAAAAGCCTTGAAGATGATTATAGGAGACTTGCAACAGGGATTTTGTCCCCGATAAGTCTTAAAGAAGCCAAAAATGCCATGGATTACAATAAAGAAGAGATAAAAGATAAGCTCCTGGAACTCAGGGTAGCCGAAAAGAACCTTGACGTTGCAAAAACAAAACTTAACGAGGCGGTCAAGGACAGAAAGATCCACGAAAAGTTAAGGGAACATTCTTTTGAAGAATTTCTTGCTGAATTGTCCGCACAGGAGAAAAAAGAAATAGATGAGATAGTAAGCTACAGATTCACTGCTGACAGTGAAAAAGATATAAAGGAGAAGTAATATGCCAAAGTACGAAGATGAAGGAATTGTTGAAGATAATGATGACCTTGAAACAGAAGAAGGCGGAAAGAAAAAGGGCAAAGGAACTACAGCCATAATAGCCGCTTTTATCGTAGTTATCTGGATTGCGATTTTTGCACTTCTTGTAAAACTTGATGTAGGTGGATTCGGAAGTTCTGTTTTATATCCTGTATTAAAGGATGTACCGGTGCTTAACAAAATTCTTCCTAACGTATCTGACAACAGCTTAAGTTCCAACAGCGGTGATACATATTCTACATTACAGGAAGCGATAGACAGGATTAACGAGCTTGAAAACTCAATTGCCGTATATAAAAAGAACAGTGACGAAAATGCACAGACCATATCGAACCTTACGGCAGAAGTTGAAAGACTTAAGACCTACGAGGCTAATCAGACCGCTTTTGAAACTTTGAAAAAAAGATTTGATAATGAGGTTGTTTATACGGATAATGCACCCGATATAAATGAATATAAGAATTGGTATGAACAGATGGATGCCGATAATGCGGCAGAGATATACAGACAGGTATTGGAGCAGCTCCAGATGGATGAGGTTATACAGAATCTTGCAGATTATTACGCTTCAATGGATCCTGCCAATGCCGCGGCAGTATTTGAGGAAATGACCGGTGACCTTGAGAAGGTTGCGAAGATTCTTTCCTGCATGAAAAAAGATAAGGCGGGTGATATACTTGCAGCCATGAACTCTACATTGGCAGCAAAGCTCACACTTCTTATATATCCAAAAGAAAATTAGAAAGGAGGAGAGGCGATGACCACAGGGAATGTAAGCAGTGCTGCATTTATTATCAATAATATGCAGACAGGCAACATAAGTTCCCGTAAGACAGATACCGGCAGTCAGTTTAAAGATGTAATTAACAGCCTGAATGATACAGGTAATACTTTGACAGGTGCAGGACAGACAAGGGTCAACAGCGATATGCTTAAGGATTCCATTAAAAACAGCAGTCCCACTGTAAAGAATGACAATTCCAATGTTGACAGTCTTGTTGAGGACATTAAAAATGTAGTAAAAGATATTCTTGACATATCGGATGAAGACTTTGAAAAGATAATGGCAGAATCAGGATTTACAGTTGTAGATTTACTTAATCCACAGAATGTTGTGAGCCTTATTGCACAGTTTAAGAATACGGATACCGTATCCATAGCGGTCAATGAAGAATTGTCACAGATGCTTACAGACATTAATGCCGGAATTAACGAAGTTGTCAATATGTTTATGAAAGACAACGCGGTTTCTTTTGATGAAGTTATAAATCTTATCGAAAATTATGTGGAACCTGTTACTGATGACAATCAGGAAGTTTTACAGAGCACGGGACAGAATGTACCTGATGTAAACAGACAGGATGTGAAAGACGAAAGCGGTAAAGTCATAGATGTTATTGTCAATGATGAAAGACCGGAGAATACCGGTGATTTTGTCAAAAACGATATAACATCGGAAGATGACCATAAGGAAAAGAACGATAACGCAGGTAATAAGACCAATGCAGAAACAGTTCTTGACAGCCTTATGTCGGCAGTGTCCGATACAACCGTAACGGCAGCAGACGGGATGGACGGTATTAACAGTGTATATGTTGTCAGACAGATTGTGGACGCTGTAAGAGTTAATCTTACAGAGGAAGTAAGAACAATTGAAGTAGCACTTACACCTGAACATTTAGGTAAAGTCAACATAACGGTGGCATCCAAGAACGGAATTCTGACAGCTTCAATGGTTGTCCAGAATGAAATGGTCAAGAATGCAATCGAAAACCAGCTTACGATGCTTAAGACCCAGTTTGAAAGTCAGGGAATTAAGGTTGAGCATGTTGAAGTAACCGTTGCAAGTCATGAATTTGATTCTGATATGCAGGATGGGGCTGATGACAGGAATAACACTAAGTCGGGAGCCAGAAGAAAATTCAGAGGAATCGATGAACTGACAGATGATAAATCAGATATTATTGATGAACAGAACGGATTTACGGAAAGCAGTATTAACATTAAGGCATAAAGGAGGAAAATATGGCTATAGTTGCACAGGTAATAGACGGCAAAGTTGTTGCCAACTATACAGATGGTAAAGCTAACAAAAAGACAGGCTCGGATTCACTTAACAAAGACGCTTTTTTACAGATTCTTGCGGCAGAAATGCAGTATCAGGATCCACTTGAGCCATCTTCTAACACTGAATGGGTATCACAGATGTCTTCATTTTCACAGATTGAATCACTTCAGACTGTAAGTGACAGTATTTCTGAACAGGGTGCATCTAATCTTGTCGGAAAAAGAGTAATTCTTGAAGATACCGACAGTGCAGGTAACAAAAAGTACATAACAGGTAAAGTACAGTGTACCGAAAAGATTAACGGTAAGATTTACTTATCGATTAATGATAATCTTTACGCTTATGAAAAACTCTATTCCGTAGTTGATGAAGATTATTACAACGAAGTAATTAATAAAAAACAGTAACATTAGGAAAGGCTGATGTATATGGAAATTAACAATCAGGGATTTGTTTCCATTGAACAGGTTACTTCCAGATATTTTAAAGGAACAGCTCCTGAAAAAGAGCAGTCAGGTAACATAAGTTTTGGCGATTTACTGAAAGAAAAGGTAAATGAAGCCGGCAGTCGGGAACTTAAATTTTCCAAACATGCCAGCAGAAGGCTTATGGACAGGAATATCAATCTCTCTAAGGAACAGATTGACAGATTACAAAAAGGAGCACAGCTTAGTAACCGCAAGGGAATTAAAGAATCCTTAGTTCTCATGGATGAGTATGCTTTTATTGTGAATACCGGAAGCAATACCGTTGTAACGGCAATGGAAAAAGATGCTGATGGTGAAAATATTTATACAAACATTGACGGAGCAGTATTGGTATAAGATTGGACCTTCGGGAAATCGGATGTCTCTGAACGCCGGATGAGACATACAATACACCGTCTGTTATACAGAAAGGTAGGAAAAATATTATGATGAGAGCACTTTACTCTGGTGTAGCAGGTCTTAAGACACACCAGACAAAAATGGACGTTATCGGTAATAACATTGCTAACGTTAATACAGTAGGTTTTAAATCACAGTCGGTAACATTCAGTGATGTATTTTACCAGACAACACAGAATGCTTCAGGAGCCAATGCAGAGACCGGCATGGGCGGAACCAACGCAAAGCAGATTGGTCTTGGTTCTACGGTATCTTCTATTACAACAAAGGTATCTGAACCAGGTGGTTCACAGTCAACAAGTAAACCGTTTGACCTTATGATAAACGGAGATTCAATGTTTATAGTAAATAACGCAGGTACTAATTATTTTACCAAGGCAGGTAATTTTACGGTAGACAGTGCCGGAACACTTGTTACTTCACAGGGTTATGCGGTACAGGGCTGGAAAGCCAACGAAGAAGGCGTAATAATGAAAGGACCTGTTACTTCATTGAACCTTTATGGAGCAGAAAATAAATATTCTGCCCCTGAAGCAACGGAAAACTGCACAATTTCAGGCAACATCAACAAAGAAGATGATGGTTTTGAATCAGGAGTAGGAAGAAGTATGAATATTACTTTCTATGATACTCTCGGATATGAATATCAGGTAACTGTTAAGGTAACCCAGGATCCTGATGATGATTATAAATATAACCTTGTTGCTACCGGTCTTACATGTGGAGGCAAAGCAGTAGATTTTGGAGCTGATGCACAGACCAAACTTGAAGGACTTCTTAAAGACGTTACACTTACATTTGATAAGGTAACAGGTGAACTTGCAGATCCTGCGGATGGAAAAGTAACACTTAATACAACAACTCTTGGAATCGATTCCCTTGCTAAGGATGTTAATCTTGATTTTTCAAAGATGACATGTCTCGGTACAGATACAAGTTTTACACCGGCAAGGGGTGATAAGGAAGGACTTGGAGCGGGACGTCTTGTAGGTACTATGTCGGGTGTAAGTATCCAGAAGGACGGTATTATTGTTGCTTCTTATGATAATGGTGATTCAAAGATTATTGCCCAGATAGCGGTTGCTAACTTCAAGAACCTTTCAGGACTTGAAAAAGTCGGAGATAATCTTTTTGCGGAGACACTTAACTCCGGTAACTTTGACGGTATTGGTGATGATATAACAGAGGATGGCGGATATTTTTCAACAGGTGTCCTTGAAATGTCCAATGTAGATCTTGCTGCAGAATTTACAGACATGATTACAACACAGCGTGGATACCAGGCTAACTCAAGAATTATTACTGTATCAGATACATTGCTCGAGGAACTTATTAACCTTAAGAGATAAATTAATTAATAATCCCTGCCTTATGGCAGGGATTTATGAGGAAAACTTATGATAGAACTCACAAAACTCAATGATATAAAATTTTCTGTTAATCCGGAACTTATTGAAATTGTAGAAACTACGCCGGATACGGTTATTACACTTACTACCGGACGAAAATTAATAGTAAAAGAAAGTAGACAAGACATTAAAAATTTAGTATTATCTTATAAGAGAAAAATTTATTCCGAATTACTGAAAATTGATTAATTTTTCAGCAATAGGATGTATTAATATATATAATATATGGAATACAAGGTGATTAGATAAAATGGATTTAGCAACACTTATTGGATTAATTGCGTGTATCGTTCTTGTTGTTATGGGTATTATTACCGGTGATGACGGAGTGGCTGCACTTAAGAACTTTGTTGATTTTAAGTCAATACTTATTACATTCGGCGGAGCCTTCGGTGCTACATTAATATCACATAAGATGAAAGACTTTATAGGAGGTCTTAAAGGCTTTGCACTTGCTTTAAAACAGCGTAATTATGATCAGACAGAAGCAATTAAGAACATTATTGAGCTTTCCAACGTAGCACGTAAGGAAGGTTTATTGGCATTGGAGGAGGCAGCAGAGAACATAGAGGAACCTTTTATGAAAAAGGGTATTCTTCTCATAGTTGATGGTACAGAACCTGATCTTGTGCGTGCTATTCTTGAGACTGAGATTACATGTGTGGAACAAAGACATAAGAAAGTTGCGGGCTTTTGGGATACATTGGCTGCAATGGGTCCTGCGTGGGGTATGGTAGGTACTCTTATAGGACTTATCAATATGCTTAAGAATATGTCAGATGCAAGTGCCCTCGGACCTAATATGGCCGTAGCACTTATTACAACTTTATATGGCTCAATGCTTGCCAACTGGATTGCAATGCCTATTGCCAATAAACTTCGAGTTAATAACTCAGATGAAATAATACTTAAGGAAGTTATGATTGAAGGCCTTCTTTCAATACAGGCAGGAGAGAATCCTAGGGTAATTGAAGAGAAACTTAAGTCATTCCTTTCTCCAAATGACAGAAACAGTTATGGTGACGGACAGGAAGGTGGAGGTGACCAGGTAGATGGCTAGAAAGAAAAATGAAGATCCACCAATTAAAACAGATGGCTGGATGAATACTTTTTCTGATCTTATGAATCTGCTTCTTTGCTTTTTCGTTATGCTTTTCTCAATGTCAACTATTGATGCCGAGAAATTTCAGGAAGTTATAGCATCTTTTTCTTCAAGTTACAGTGTCCTTGACGGAGGCTCTACGGGAATTGATGACGGAATGTTAATTGCCAGCGGGGCGAGCCAGCTTACACAGCTTAGCGAGTATTACAGCAGTATGGGTGCCAGTGACGACGACAGTGATAAATCTGAAATTGACAAGGCACAGGATCTTATAGGCAAAGAAGAACTGAAAGACTCAGAACAGATGGGTGACAAAATAGAGAATCTCCTTGATAAGATGGGACAGAGCAATAACATAGAGGTTCAGGTTACACAACATTATGTATGTCTGAATATGAAAGGCGCATTGCTTTTCAATTCTGCATCGGCTACCCTCACAAGTGATGCGGAGAAAGTTTTGTCAGACGTAGCAGTGATTTTGAAGATGTATGAGGATAACCTAATTGAGATAGAAGGCCATACGGACAATGTTCCGATTAACTGGGATATTTTTACAAGCAATAATGTGCTTTCGGATTACAGGGCACTTGCTGTTTTTGATTTCCTTGTTGATAAAGGCATAAGTCCTGTTAAACTTAAACATTCAGGACGAGGCGAATACAATCCTATTGCTTCCAATGACACAGCAGAAGGCCGTGCCCAGAATAGAAGAGTTGAAATTAAAATATATAACAGTTATAACAGTTAAGCAGAAGGGACCCTTAGGTGGGTTTAGGTGATGATAATGAAAAAAGGCATGATTAATTTTGTCATTCTTGCATTGGTTTTAGTCAATCTTGTTTTATCGGTAATACTTGTATTTACATTTGTACCGGCGGTTAGCAAGACTAATAACCTTGTTGGTAAAATTGCAAAAATTGTGGATCTGAATGTCAGTGGAGGTAGTACTGAGAATGGTGCTCCATCAGCAGAAGATATAGAATATGTGCAGGTTAAGTTCAGCGATGATGAGACAAGTCAGGTATTTACTCTTAAGCAGGGAGCTTCGGACAGCAAAGTACATTATTTAAAACTTTCTGTTACAATCAAGCTTGATAAGAGACAGTCTGACTATAAGGATAAAAAGAAACTTATAGAAAGCACAATGACAACATATCTCGGAAGCGCGGTAGGAGATATTGTTATTGAGTATACTAAGGAAGAGGCAAGCAATAGCAAGAAAGAAATGGAAAACAGACTTTTAAAAGCCCTTCAGGCTTATTATGATACAGGGGCAATATATGATGTGTCTTTCCCTGAATATGTTGTTTCATAATTTGTAATATTCTGTTATAATCTATAGAAAAGAAGGTGAATGAAGATGGGCGAAGTCCTTTCGCAGAGTGAAATAGACAACTTGTTAAAACAGCTTAATAGTGGTGAACTCGATGTAGAGGAAATGAAAAATACTGAGGAAAAGACGGTTAAGAACTATGATTTTGCCAGACCTGCCAAATTCTCAAAAGAACATCTTCGTACGCTTGAAATTATATTTGAACATTACGGAAGATTGCTTTCGACCAATCTTCCTGCTTACCTGCGTATGCCGGTACAGGTTGAGGTTAAGACTTCCGAAGCCGTAATTTATTCGGAATTTTCCAATGCATTATCCAACCCGGTACTTCTGGGAGTTGTGGATTTTGAACCGTTAGATGGCAATATTGTATTGGAAATAGCTTCCAATCTGGGCTTTGTAATAATAGACAGATTACTTGGAGGAGCGGGTAAACCGCTGTCTAAGGGAAGAGATTTTTCGGAAATAGAGCTTTCAATAATTGAAAGAATTTTTAATATTTGTGTTAATCTTTTAAGAGAGCCTTGGCAGAATGTTTTAAGCATTGTACCGAGAATGGAGAGAATTGAGACTAATTCCCAGTTTGCCCAGATTATTTCTCCTAGCGAGATGATTGCCATTGTTACGATAAGCATTAAGCTTGGAGACACGGAAGGACTTATGAATGTCTGTCTTCCGTATTCGGTGCTGGAGCCGGTAATGGATAAGCTGAATACCAAATACTGGTTCTCTACAATGCAGCATAGAGATGTTAAGACATACGAAGATGCAATATCTTCACTCATATCCAAAGCACAGATACCGATTAAGGCTGTTTTGGGCAACAGCACAATATCTGTTAATGATTTTCTTAATTTAAATGTTGGTGATATTATCAGACTTGACAGAAAAGTTGATGAAGAACTTGATGTTTATGTCGGCAATATACATAAGTTTACTGCATTGCCGGGTTCGGCAGATGATAATTATGCAGTAAGAATAACGAATGTGTTGAGAGGTGAAGAAGAGTAAGATGGATGGAATGTTATCACAGGAAGAAATAAATGCACTTTTGGCAGGTGCCAATGCAGATGGACTTGCGAACGCCAATGCAGATGGAGAAGAGACACTTACAGATGAGCAGAAAGACGCCATCGGAGAAATCTCCAATATCAGTATGGGAACTGCCGCAACAACACTCAGTACCCTGCTTAACCAGACTGTAAATATTACAACACCTAAGGTTACATATATGAATTGGCAAGAACTTGCCGATTCTTACGACAAGCCTTGCGTATTTTTGCAGATTTCTTATACATCGGGACTTGACGGCAATAATGTTCTTGTATTAAAGGAGCGGGACGTTAAGATTATTACTGACCTTATGATGGGTGGCCCGGGTAATGTAAGCGATGAACCTATCGGAGAATTACATCTTAGTGCAATCGGTGAAGCAATGAACCAGATGATGGGCTCTGCCGCCACTTCGATGTCTTCAATGTTAGGAAAGAAGATAGATATAAGTCCGCCAATTGCTAATCTGGTTGATTTGAATGACAACAATAAGAAGGACATACCTGAATTCCTTCAGAAACGTTTTGTAAAAGTTTCTTTCAGAATGACTATAGGTACACTTATAGACAGTGAGATTATGCAGCTGTATCCGTTTGATTTTGCAAGACATCTTTATGAGACATTTATGCATGATGCTGTGTCCGGTACGACAACATCAACGAAAGAGGCACAGCCTGAACAACAGGCATCCGAGCCGGCACCACAGCCACAGCCTGTACAGCAGCCGGCACCA
>ULXY01026721.1_pt1 | contig 41318 bp, 39 predicted proteins | sample 1961741 | NCBI WGS metagenome assembly ULXY01 (sample SAMEA4835851, study PRJEB28245) | human gut metagenome | biome: gut microbiome; material: fecal sample | place: Denmark | collected 2008
TGTATGAAACTGAAAGAACTTTTACTTAGTACGGATTTTGACGCATTGATACCAGCCTTGAAAAAAGAAGGATCTTTGGTCATTAGACAGTATCGGGAAGCATACGACATCCTCTGCCACCTTACTCCTGTGGATAATTCTGATATAGAGAATCATAAGATTGAAGTTGAGTGGCACACTCCTGATGAAGCCTTTGAAGATGAGGAGTCATACATCGATGTTTACAATTGCGAAGGTGACCTTTGGGAATGCAACGTTGCCAAGGAGGTGGTTGTTGCTGATGACTGCAACCTCAGCAAGGAGGAAGTGCTAGCCAAGATTCTTTGGAGTTGTACTTTCTATGGCTATACGCCACAGACTACCCAAGATACCTTTGAGGACAGAATCGAGCACAAGATGCACACCAGTTATGGTACTATGGCTAGAAAACTAGAACAAAAGTTATACTTCAACTATTTGCCTAGTCGTAAGAAAAGGGAGATCCTCGAAACCATGAAGCTCGCTTCTCATGATAGTATATCCATGAGCATGGAGGATTGGGACTACTGCAACAGAAGAATCTCCCAAGCATCCAACATCAAAAAGAAGCGTGACCATCGCTTGGAGAAGCGAATAGATTATCTCGATTATCGAGAAAAGTATGAAGCTCTCCGAGAGAAGTTCTTGGGTGGTAAAGATATTTCCTTCCATGACATGGACTTCATCTATGATGGTTTCTCTATGCTGCAAACCAACATGGAGACTCATACCTATGGAGAAATCAGCAGAGTGGATTACCTGAAAAGACTGATAAAATACATAGACATGGATTCAGAGTATGAGTTTGCCAATCCTCAGAAACTGGTTGTATTATGTAAGGCATCATCTCTTCATCCTCTTTCCTTGAAAGAGAAAGAAGAGATTAAGAGCGAGTTTCAGAAGTTGGCAGGAAAGGGAGAACTCGTCTTTGGTACAGCAGAGGTAAACTCTGATGTTATTGACTTACAGTTTACGATTCTCATTCAGAAATTCAAAAAGGGTCATCCGATAGATGATGATGTATAATGATTAAAAAAATCGAAAATGACAGTACAAGAATACTTAAAGCAATTCTCTTTTGATGACATCCTACCACCCACAAGAAAAATGATAGAAGAGTGGCGAAAAAAAAAGGATTCATATTTTTGGACAGATGATCACCAACTGGAAGAATGCAAAATGAAATATGACTGTATCTGTAGAATTGAAGGAAAACCAAGTAAGAATCCTTATCTTTGGATTCAGTTCATAGACCATAGGGACATTATTCCTGGCTATATTGGCATGAATACATGGGACTTCGAATTGGTGCCTTTAGCTGAATGCGCCTCAAAGGAAATTAGGTATGATGGAAATCCTGGTCTTTTCTCCCAAAAGGAAATTGCGGCTAAACTTGTTTATGATTTACCAGGGTGGCGGTATAGTCTTGATGGAGAAAGTTTTCAATTAGACTACGACTCACTTTATATAAAAAAAGCATGTTTGATTTATAAAAGATATGCAAAACATCAGTTGCCAGGCAAACAAACTAGATATTTCGATGAAGAATGGCAAGACGAATATAATCTAACTGTATTTTCTGAAGATCGAAATATTATAGAAAAAAGAGAAAGGCGTTGCAATGGGGCAAAGAGAAAACGTAATTTCCGTGTCAAGAATAGAATCAAGCAACTGGAAATATACAATGAGATAGACTATCTTATCAGAAGATTATATAAGAACAACGTTGATGGACTTTCATACACCGATTTTAAATGGCTTTTCCAAATAAAAGGCCATGACAAAGGAAGGGAGTTCCGTTCATTTGCCACATGCAAAAGCCAGAGAATAGTATATCTCATAGACTTATTTGAGCATTATGCGGATAAGTTCAAGAAATGGGACAAGTATCTGGTTGAAATCAAAACTTCTCCAGAATCTATGCTTTCTGCGGAAGAAAATAATGCCATATCAAACATTCTCAAGGAGAAAGGAATCAAACCTGACATATGGTATCATGCCACTGACAAATGCTTAGGAGAGGACATATATTTGCTGATTGTGGGATATTCTTAAAATTATAAAATGACTATAGCTGAATATTTAAGAAGTATATCTTTCGAAGATATTGAAGAAATCTTATGGGAAGTTTATGGAATGGGGGACAACTTTACCCCTTTCATAAAAATGACTTATGACCGTATTTGCCATCAGACAGGAACATCTGAGCATTCTTATCTGATTGTACAGATTGTGAATTCCTCCATAGACCCTTTGGGCATGAATGTTATCATGCCTGAAGGGTATAAAAAGGATTCTTTGGAGAATTTAGGCAAGTACAAAGTCATCTTTAGAGGTTGTGAAAGTCCTGACACTTCAAGCATTGCTGCAAGTATTATGGAAACTATTATAAGAAATAACCAACAGGGTGTACTTGAGCCATTTCATAGTCTTGACATCGTTAAAAATACTAAGTTCAGTAAGCTAGTGATGAATATATACAAGCTGGTTATTAAAGTTCTCTTGCCAAAGAAATGCGTTCCCGAAAAAATGTCAGAACAAGAACTTTATAAAATTATCAGGAAGAGACACTGTCGAAACATTGCACTTCTGAAATTGTATACATTTAACAAGGTTTACTCCTTATTTGTACAATATAAACAAATATGTAAGACCCTCTACTTAATCAGAAGACTTACTAAAAACAACAGCCAAGGCTTAAATAGCAAGAACTTTAAATGGTTGTACCATAAATCCTGCCAGATGGAAAAGGAATATGTCAGCTTTGCTTTTGAAAAAAATAAGAGAGTGGAATACTTCACAGAATTGATTGAAATGTTCAATCTCCCTTTTACTGGTTGGGATGGCTTTCTTATCCTTACAAGAACATCTTCAAAACATCCGTTGCTGGAAAAAGAAAAAAACAAGATTAAAAAAATCATAACCGACCTTGATGGGAAAAACTATAGATGGTATCAATCGTATGACGAGAACTTAGGAGAAGATCTATATTTACTGATAGTAAAGTGGTTTAATAAGAAAAGAGCTTGGTCTAGTTATGACTTCTCATTTCTTATTTCTAAGTTCATTAAACTGTGAGACATTGTAAAACTCCGTAAAGGCACCACCCTTGCTTTGATTTCCACAAGAATGAGCATGACCAAAAACATGGAAACGAGGTTGAGAGCGATAAACCTCTAACAATAGCGGAAGGCTTCCCCTACCCTCGTCAAGTATGCCTTCCGGTGGAATATGGGTAATCAGGAAGTCCATTTTGGTAACAGATTGGAAATTTTGCTCCTTACTTTGCAAGCTTCGCATGGATATATTCCCAAAACTTATCCCATCAAACTCAAAGGAGGAATCATGAAGGAAAACTACTTTTTTAGGTAAGAGCGAAATTGTCTGCTCTAAGCTGTCTTTCAAGAACAGCTCATGATTACCTGCGACAAACATATAAAGCTTGGCGGGATGGCTTAACAACCAGGAAAAGAAGTCCTCCATGCCATCCTTACCAAATCCAGACACCACATCGCCTGCACAAAGCAGGATGTCAGCTTCTTCTGGGATATGAAGCCACTTGTGCATCCCATGAGTATCAGAGAACGCAAAAATCCGATGTTCCTTATAGTTGAATAGCATAAATCTAAATCTTATAAAGTTAATACTTCAATGGTGAATTTGGGCGGAATCTCTTCCGACCACATTTTTTGCATTGGCTTCCTATTTCATTTTTTAAATGATACGAGACCTGTTTTCTTATTTTTCCTGACACACTTTATAAACATCAAACCATAAACCATGCAACATGTCAAGCAGTTTGATTTTATCGTCTGAAGATATGGGTAAGCCGGCAATCTCCTCTGGTTCGAAGCTGACGGATGAGACTTCATTTTTTAGCTCTAGCAAGAGCATATCCATTCGTTTCTCCAAGTATTGTTTCAACCAAGAGAGTTCGTCAAAATCACAAGTTGGAATTTTGATGTTTGATACACATTTTTGTTTCTTATCACCTGTCACTGAGTACAAATTCGCAAACCATATATCGCCAAAGCCAACACTCAAACAGAGTTCTATGCTATATGTCTTTTCCATATAGGAAAAAACATACTCACTTTGAGCTTCATCACCTGTGTCAAAGTCAACCCATTGATTCATCTTCATATGCTTGAAAGATTAACAATAGTTGTTCTTCACTTGTGCCCAATGTCTCCTGTACAAGATCCACCTTTGTTGTGTCCATAAATGATTGTTCCATTATTTCTTATTATTTTACATCTATGACACAAAGGTAGTCTGAAAATGAGAAAAATTACTGCACACCTAAAAAATATTTTAGGTGTGACAACATTTTACACAGGAAATATGTACCTTTGCCACAAAATAAATATACAATGGAAAAGAAAGAGATAAAGCTACAAATGAAGGAACTCATCAAACTGATGAGTGAAGGAGTATGGGAAAAAGAGGATATCTTCTCCTTGACCTTGCTTAGCAGCATTGCTGGCGAAAGCATATTCTTGCTGGGGCCTCCCGGAACTGGCAAAAGTATGATTGCCAGAAGGCTCAAGGAAGTATTCGCCGAAAAGAAACAATTTGAATACTTGATGTCGCGTTTCTCTACCCCAGACGAGATCTTTGGACCAGTTTCCATATCCAAACTGAAAGACGAGGATACTTATGAAAGAAGAACAGAAGGGTATCTTCCATGGGCAAATGTGGTGTTTCTGGATGAAATCTGGAAAGCGGGACCTTCCATTCAAAATGCCTTGCTGACAGCCATCAATGAGAAAATCTACCAAAACGGAAACGAGACCATCAAGCTTCCTATGAAAGCACTCATTGCTGCATCCAATGAGTTACCTAAAGAGGATGAGGGGTTGGAAGCCCTTTGGGATAGATTCATATTACGAGTTGTCTCTAACCCCATAGCCAATGAACGTACATTCTACAAGATGCTAAAGGGGAAGAACAAGAGTAAGGTTGTCTTTCCTGCCGAACTTCTCATAACAGACGAGCAATACACACAAATCCTTGAAGAGTTGGAAGATATCGATATTCCTGACAATATACTCAAGGATATCACATTCATTCGCAAGAAGCTAAAAGAGACCGAGTCACAGGATGAAGCCGCGAGTCCTCTAGACTATTATATATCAGACAGAAGATGGAAGAAAGCAGTACATCTGCTGCAAACATCGGCATTTCTAAATGGAAGAAAGGAGATAGACCTAACCGATCTTCCCATACTCTATCATGTGCTATGGAACAAGGTAGAGACCATTGAACCAGTCATGAAAATCGTTACAGAGTCATTATTCTGGAACATTGAGAATAAATGCTCAGTTGTGGAGAAAGAGTATGAAAAAGGGTTGAAAACGAAGGGCAATGCATTGGCAAACAGTAAAATAGCCAATATCAATTCTGAAGATTTCAACATCTATTTCTACTTCTATACCAAGCTTATGGGCACAAACTGGGGAGACACTTACTTCTTTCTCCAAGATTATGGATACCTGCTGATGGACATCGAGACGAAGGGTGTGCTCTATTTTGATAAGGATAAGAATGGATGGATAATCAGGAGAGTTCCTCAAGGTCCCTTCTCATCCAAGAAGTATCCACAGCACCAAATCGTCAGTTTGAGAAGGGCGCAAGGTGGAATTATCGTAAATAATGCACTCTACATGATGGAACCATCAAAGAAGGCTAGCAAGCCCATTTTCCCTCCTACAGGGCAACAAAACTTGTTTTCTGAAGGAGACACACATCTCATTGAGGAGATGCAAAAAATAGGCAATGAACTTAACCAAAAGATGAGGTTGCTGGAAAAGGAAAATCTATTTGTGTCTTCAACTGACTTGAAGGTCATCCAAAAGTATGCCGACAACTTGCGAAAGAAATGTGAGGCGTTGGAAATGAAGATAAAAACTAGCATATAATTTTTAATATGGAAGATATAGACAAACGGATTGACGAATATTCTGGTCTTTTTGACCTCTACATAGAGGGGAAGCCCATTCCTCCTGAGTACAAGGATGATCCTGTGGCAGGGTATATAGAAGAAATCTGCCAAGACTCAGGAAACAAGGAACTTTGCAGAAAAGAAGAGACATGGAAAGAAATTTTCAGAAAGGAAATTATTTCCATGTTGGAGGGTATATTGCCTGTCGTTTCCACAATAGAGAGGGAATATGAGGAAGAAATGAAGATATTATCCCACTTCTTTGCATCCAACATAGAGCAAAAACGCCTGGCATGGAACGGTATCGCCAAGCACTTGCACGATACTTTCGACAGCAGCATGTTCAATATACATGGATATATCCAGGAATTTGGAAAAAAACAGAAAACTACTGACGAAATTTTTGATGCCATGGAAGCTAATTGGAAAGAGGCGAGCAAGAAGAGGAAAGACCAGAAGATTGCGCAAGTACTTTCCAATAGTATGCAAAAAATTGAGCAAGAAATCATAACCTGTGGTGACATAGACTACAAGAAGGAACAGAAGAAGGCTCGTTTCTTCCACAAGTACCCTCAACTAAAGGAGATAGCCAAGAAGATGGGAAGGGAAAAAGAGAGAAGTGAAGAAATGGATGATGCCACCATGACTAGATACATTCCTATATTACTCAAGCATTCCCATGACAGGCAAGACATAGATGGCGTATCCTTGGGCAATGACCTGGATAGCTTGCTTCCCACGGAGATTGCCATGATGGACTCTCCCACCTTTTATGCAAAGTTTGCAAAAAGACAGCTGCAGCAATTTTCCTCAAAGGCTGCACAGAATAAGCGTGAAAAATCAACAGTTCATTATAAGAAGCCTCGCCTTCTGCAAGGCCCCATGATTATTTGCATTGATACAAGTGGATCCATGAGTGGTAGACCTTTGGAAATCGCAAAGTCTCTATTGCAGCAACTCGCGGCTATAGCGAAAAAGGAAAAGAGAAGCTGTTTTCTCATCTCGTTCTCTATCAGAACAAAGACCTTGGACTTGGCAAGACCCAGCAATTATTATAAGCTAGATAAATTCTTCAAGGGCAGCTTTTCCGGGGGTACTAATGGGGAAGAAATGCTAATGGAAATTTTCAAGAAGCTCGATTCTGAAAAATATTCCATGGCCGATGCACTTATCATCAGCGACTTCTGTTTTCCTCTTCCTATAAAAAAAACAATGCAGAGACTGAAGGAAGAACAAGAAAAAGGAACTCGCCTCTACGGACTTAATGTCCAAAGAAGAAATCCATACGCAAAGGACTACAAGGAAATTTTAGATAAGATGTGGAACTTATGACGACAAGATATACTATCAACCCTTCGCTCAGGTTATGCACATGGTGCCTTGTAGTAGGATGGCATGAGGTGAAAGACTCACTCTTGCAATCCGAAAGCATTTTTTCATGTGAAGGAAGAAGTATCTATACCAAAGGAGACCGATGCATGATTATGGCGCAAGTAAACGAAAAGAGAATTGATTTTTATTACTGCCATGACACAAAATTCGACAACAGAAACATTCAAAGTTGGCTAAGAAGCATCATTAAGAATAAGATTCTAGACCTGGCAAACATTGAACTCCCCAAGAGATTGCATTATTGGGAAAAGGAGAAAAATTTATATGCAAGACAAGTCATCATAAAAAAATTGAAGAGAAGGAACATATGGGGGCAATGTTCCATCTATAAACAGATTTTCTTGCCGCCCAAGATTGTGGTTTTCCCATTGGAATTGATTGACGAGATTATCCTACATGAAATGAGTCATCTCAAATTTATGCATCATAGGAAACAATTTTGGGAGTACTTTAGTTTCCTGCTAGGAAGAGATGCCAAACTATGCAAAATGAAGGAAAGTGTATTTTTCGCCAAATACGACGAAATGATAGAGTTCTTGCTAAAATAATTGGCAACTGTGCAACATTATTTCTCACTTTTTCATTATCTTTGTGCCAAAATTTAAAAGTTATAGAATATGGCTATCAATCAATTGAACAAATATGTCTGGCTCGTAGAGACCATTCATCGAGCAAGGAACCGGGGTGGCATTACCCTAAAGGAAATTCAAAGCAGATGGTTGGACTCTGACCTCAGTGAGGGAACGGAACTTTCTCGCCGTACCTTCATCAACAATCTCCATGCCATCGAGGAACTGTTTGAGATTAACATCGAATGTAGTAGCGGATTCCGTTATCACATAGAGTATGGCAATTGCTTCGAGGAAGGAAGCGCCAGAAACTGGTTGCTCAACGCCTTCTCCCTCAACGCCATGGTGGGCAACAGTCGCAAACTCAAGGAGAGGGTTCTCCTGGAGGACATGCCATCTGGCAGGAACTTCCTAGAGGATATCATCAAGGCGATGCGCGACAACCACGTCATATTCATCTCTTACTATAGTTATAATTCCGAGAAGTATTATGAGTTTGACATCCATCCTTATTTCGTGAAGGCTTTCAAGAAACGTTGGTATGTGGTCGCATATAGTCCTGGCACGAACGATATCCGTTGCTATGCACTTGACCGTATGGAGAATGTCATCATCTCCGAGGAAGTGTTCAAGATGCCTGAGAATCTGGAACCAGCTGAATACTTCAAGGATTGTTTTGGTATCATCAATAACAAGGATTCCGAAGTTCAAAAGGTAATGCTAAAGGTTGATGCCTTCCAGAGTAACTACATACGCAATCTTCCTCTCCATGAGTCGCAAAAGGAAGCAGAGCGAACAGAAGAATACTCCATTTTTGAGTATCACCTGAAACCAGAATTTGATTTCGAGCAAGAGATTTTCTCTAACATGGATACCGTGGAGGTGTTGGAACCTCAATGGCTAAGAGAAGAGGTGAAGGAAAGGTTAAGGAATCTTGCTGAGAAATACAAGATATAAACTTCTTGGTAACTTCCATCATGGAATGAAAAAGGCGGTAAATACAAATTTAACGTATTTACCGCCTTTTTCATTTTCATACCTTTTTTGCATAACGTTTGCATAAACATAATAACCAAACATTAATGCTTAATATTTTCTCAAAAAGGGAAAGACTTCTAAAATCCGTTCCTCTCAATATGGTTCTCAAATAAGGTCTATTTTCCATACTTGTCTATATTTAGAAGGCGAAATCATCCTCATCCTCACCATTTGGGAACATGACGCTTCTCTCATACTCTGGATCATAGAATTCATACTCATCCTTCACCTGTTTGATTTTCTTCTGGACGGAACAAATCTTCTCCAACTCCGGAAATTGAAGATGTTCACGATTGAACTCCAATATCTCGTTCAGCTCTCTCTCAAAGGAGCAAACCTCTGATTGAAAGTCATCCATGTCAAACTCGGAATCATTGAAGAGGTCATTATCTAGGGCCTCGTCCAAACGGTTTTCCATCTTATCCAATTGCTCTTTTATAGTTTTGTTCATTATGCTTTATTTTTAAGTTATATGTTCGATTTATGAAATAAAAATCTTACCTGATGAAAGATTCATTTTTCGTAGGAGTCTGAGAGTAACATGATTTGCTTCACCTTGGAAATCAAATCTTTCTCTGTAACTTCTAAGTTCAAAGATGCCCCATTCCCTGTTATATTGACACCTAAAACACCTGCAAGTTTTATCAGATGTTTCGTACTTCCACTCTTTACAAAAAGACAAATAGACCATTCACCATAAGTACAATAAAGGGTTATATAAATGGGCCTGTTGTCATACATGATTTGATAACCATATTTTTCAACATATGGAATCTTACCATCGAAGGTTTCCGCTATAAAGGAAGCTATCTCCTCATGGAACTTCTTCGTAAAAACGTTGGCGTATTCTTCGGAAATATCATCCTTGGCACAGATAATCTGCTCCTGGGCATCTTCCAAATCATCAAGCAAATCGTCTAAAGCCGAGCATTTTTCGATAATGTTCAGTCCTTTGAACTTCGCCATTTCTTTATTAATATCAAACTTCTCCATTGTATATCAAATAAAAATTCTGATGCAAAGATAGCCCGCACCTGAGTAAATTCGTTTCACACAACAAAAACTTTTTTCATGCGCAATGATTTTTCTCACGTTTCATCTAATTTTGCAGAAAATTTAATGAGCAAACATGAATATGCTTGTTACGGCAACACATCTTGTTGCTTTTGGGGATGGCAAATCTCATGGAACCAAGCACATGATAGAAATTGCCAAGGAAAAGGGCATACCAGTATGGATATATAAATATTAAAAATTTGGATAATACATCTATAATTAGTAACTTTGCACTCATGAAGAATTTTGCAGCGATAGATTTTGAGACTGCCAACCAGCAACGAACCAGCGTTTGCTCCGTAGGCATTGTGATAGTAAGGGATGGTGAGATTGTGGATAACTACTACAGTCTCATCAAGCCAGAGCCTGAGTATTATTCCTATTGGAATACAAGGGTGCATGGACTAACCATGGAGGATACCATGAACGCTAGGGTGTTTCCAGAGGTATGGGCTGAGATTCAGCCAAAGATAGAGGGACTGCCATTGGTGGCCCACAACTCACCCTTCGATGAGGGATGCCTGAAGTCTGTGTTTCAAATGTACCAGATGGACTATCCCGATTATGAGTTCCATTGCACATGCCGAGCCTCCAGAAGAAAGTTGGGATCTCTCCTACCCAACCACCAACTACAAACCGTAGCTGCTTATTGCGGGTACGACCTAACCCAACACCATAATGCCCTGGCTGACGCAGAGGCTTGTGCTTGGATTGCCAGGGAACTACTATAACTCTTACAACTCATTTTAATGTTTTTGTCACAAAAATGACAATAGCACTACAAGGGAGTTGCTTTCACGGGTTCATACCGTGAAGCACTCTCTTTGGATTGGTTCATCTCTCATTATCCAATAAAATAATGTGTATGAAGAAAATAATTTTTCTCGATTTTGACGGTGTACTGAATACTGAGTACAACCAGAACTTGCTGATGTATCATGGGAAATCCAGGAAAGACAAGTATGGAGCTTTCTTCGACCCGGGGACAGTGGCTGAACTAAAGAGAATAATAGAAGAGACCAATGCTGATATCGTAATAGAATCATCGTGGAAATATCTTGGGTTAGAGGCTATGCAACAGATGTGGAGCGACAGAAACATGCCCGGCAAAGTTATTGATGTAACACCGTCTTCTGCCACCGACAACATGCTACTCAATGCCAACCTTGATGAAATGAATCCCGCACACACCCAATGGAAAGGAGTGGAAATCGCATCATGGATAGCTGACAATCTCCAAGATGAAGGTCGGTATGTTATTATCGATGATGAATACGTGATACAGGATTCGCAACTGCCACACTTCATCCTGACCAATCCATATGATGGCATTACTGGGGATCTAGCCAACAGAGCCATTAAGATTCTTAACGGATAAAGGCATTAAGTTTTTCTATAAGTATAACCGTAATTTATGGGATCAAGATATGAACATAAAACATGTATTTGAAGACTCTCGCATTGTCATGCTGGAGAAAGACATTGCAAGAATAAACGAGTATTGCCAATACTCTGATAAAGAAAAGTTTGTGATGAAGCTCTTGCTCGAAAAGCGTTGCAACGTACTATGGCAATTGAATGTATATGACGATGAGACGAAGCAGCTCCTCATCGGTTTCAATGATGCACTTCGAAAGGCATGTACGCAGCTTTATCACCGGACGATGACAGTTTATCAAGAATACCTGCATCGTAAGGACATTTCTGGAGATTTTGAGGTGGAAGGAAAGATTTTCCTTGGTTACGAATATCCTGCACTTCACCCCATTCAGACAGAAACGGCAAAACAGGTGTGGGATGCTCTCACATGTGGAGGTTTCAATGCACTCTATGATGAGGGTTGCACATGGCCGCTCCGTTTCAGTAAAGAGCGTCCTCCTGAGCAAAGTATCAATGAGAAATTGGAGAATTGGTTGGGGATGGAGATTGAGAACGACAATTGGAATGAGGGACTGGATAGAGAATGGTCGAAAGACCTGCATCTTATACAGCCCTTTCATAATCTGTATGATCATTGCTACTTCTCATTGTATGACCTCATATATGTCCGTGAGTTCAACCAGGAAGTACATGTGGAGTTTGATGATAAAGTAAAATATTAACAAGTGTTATATTGTGTCTAAAATGGATCTTGCCGCATGGAGTATAGATGCTTGTGGCCAGGTATATTCTTGAAATAAAAACAGAGGGTGTGCCATGGAATTATGACACACCCTCCATTACTGGTATAAGGTTTATCTTACCCTTATACCTTTACCATTCAACACTTCACCTCTAATTTCGTCGGTTTTACAGAGATACAGGTCATACCCAATAGCTGTTATATCGCAGTATCTTGGAGGAGTGATGATTTTGCCACTTGGTGACATCAACCCGAACCAACCAGCTTCTGCTTCATACTTCTTGCAACTTGCTGTTTTTTGATAAGGTGTAGGTTCTGCTTCCGCAGTCTCACCTGTCAGATTTCCTTCATCATCGTAATTCTTTGCTGTAGTGTACCGTATCTCATCAGTATTATACAGCATACCGTCAACATTACTAATCAAGAAATCGTCAATCAGCTCACCTTTCAAATTGTATTTGCGGAGTGTATGATCTTTCATCGTTGCGTTGATACTTCCAGCAGATACCCTTAACTTTGCTTCCATAAAGGCCAATACTGGTTCCAGATCTTTTGCAAGAACACTTTGCATTCTTCCTTTACTTACAATAAAGAAAGAGTCATTTGGAGTTATTGCATCATATTCTGCTTTCAACATCCAGTTCCCCTTTTTGTCTATCAACCCAAATTTGTCCCGCTTATTGTTATGTATCACGCAAGATCCATTGTGGAAAACATATCCCTCAGTCCCTTTAACATATGGGATACTCAAGTCTATTACCACATTGCCCTTTGCATCAATGAACTTTATCATTCCATTGTCCTCAACCGATGCCAGGCCATCTGAGAAAATCCAAGCGTGTTTATACTGTGGCTTGATGGCAATTTCGCCAGTCAGCATATTGAAGTAGCCTCGTGTCTTTCCATTGCTGTAACAAACCAAAGAATCATCACCCAATGGCTTCGAAATCCAATGGATGCCTTTAACTGTCTTTTTACCATCACGAGTCTCCACATAACCGTCTGTATCATAGGCACAACCATAGTAAGTAGCATTTCGTGACAGATACTGCGAGTCATAGTAGGAGTCATCCAAATATTTCGCAGCATTCACTTTCTTGCAAACAAATTCATAGAGTGCATTAGCTCCAGCACATGCAAACACAAACATGAGGAAGGCAAAGCATCCTCCAACAACACGTCGGATAAACTTTCCATACTTCGACTCATCCTTCATACCCAGTATCACGGTGAACCATTCTGCTGTAGCAGCAATGATGCCTGTCAGCCCTTTCCAAAATAAAATAATTGCTCTTTTCATATGCCCTTTATTTTTAGTTCATACTTATTTCCTTCTTTATCAAAGGCTTCATCTGCCAATCTACCATGGTAATTAACAACATTGAAGACTTTTGTCTTTTGCATTTCTGTTTTGTTTCTTGTTTCTTCCATATTATCTGATATTTTTGTGTTACGAATTTATATCTTTATGAATATAGAGTGAAACAAGTAACCATTTCTATCATCAAAAATCCCTCAGCCCATTCGATTTTATATCAAATTGAGCTGAGGGAGACGATTTTCTTTATTCTGTAATTATTCTCACCTATATCATAGATATCCTTATTTTTAGCTTGTTGTTGTATATTTTATCTCCTTAATCACAAATACTGTTATTTTATGAATCTTTCCAATTTAGGCTTCAAATCCTCATGTTTGGAATAGTCAAACAATAAGCACTTGTTTGCATCCTTAAAAGGTATGACAGCATGATATTCACCTGCCGCAAAGCAATCAATCTGATAAGGATGGTAGGTCAGGATGATTCCTTCTGGTAACACCGCAAAATGAGTCAAAGGAAAATCCTTCTCAGTAAATGGCTTTCATCGTAACCTTTCCATCCAGCCCATTCTTCACAAGAATAATTATGATCAAGTAAAGACAGCATGACATCATCCATGCCACTCATTTCTAGCATAGGGCAATGGAAAGAAAAAATGCTATGTGTAAAATCCGCCCATGAACTTTCACGTTCATAGCAGAAATCATACTCTTTCTTCAAACTTTTCAAAACCAGATGCCGAAACTGTTGCATCATAGCAGGTTTCACGGAGTTGTTTACATCAAGCAGCCCTCCTCTTCTCTTATCGTAAGTGATATAGTATTCACGAGGCAACTCATGAAGTCCACCATTATACAAACTTGCTTTATAATAATAAGTGGTATAGTCATCACAATCCACTATCATCCTCACCTTAATGTCACAAGTCATTCTCAACCTTAAAGTGTCTCCAGTTTGATATTCTGCCCGGCAGAGTTTTTCCCATAAAGCTCCATATTCATCCAATGAATGCTGCATATCATTTAGCGTCTCACACTTACCTGTTGGAATTTCAATATTGTGTTCTAGCAGGAAAAAAGCATCATCCTTTATGGCAGCTATCATCCATTCGCGAATAGCCTTGTCTGCTTCAGAATTAGCCTTCGGAACTTCCAAATCCACTCTAAAACCCGTTTCCATGTTTTCATGTTTGCTCCGAGGCTTGATATAGTAGTTCTTCATCAGCTTCTCTGTAGATACATCTTTTTTATTGTCTCCGGTCTTTTTCGCATGATATAGGTTGCCAAATGGGACATCTATTCTTTGCGCTCCTGCCACTAGAGTCAACACACCGTTTTTCTTTGGTTTGCGGCAGAACACATCATCTTGAAGTCCAACGTATTTCCCATCGGAGAAACAAATCGTATCAGAGTTTGCAAAAAGATGCAGGTTGTTCCATTTGCCAAGATAGTACAATCCTGATGCATCACATTGAGACAAGAACAACACTTTTTGATCTTTTATGTCATAAACCTCCTTGTCGTCTATGCTCACAAAGTCAGTAGTATTATCAATTGACGTAATATCACTCCCACCAATTTGAGGATAATAGAAACCATTACGCTCATACTTTAAAAGATAGCATGGTGTTCTATCGTTAGAATGAGTATAGTTCCATACGATAAGCAGACTATCACCAATTCTTTCCCTGATATCAAATGTATCACCGTCCAACGTTATCTTATTTTCATCAAGTATTACACCCTTTAGACCGACACCTATTTTCAAATCTGAGCATGACAATAGGGATAGGTACATCATGATAACTGCCAATACTACATAATATTTCTTGTTCGTCATCGTTAATTTTTTATCTTTTCCATATCATCACCATTTATTTTGCAGTTTCATTTTCTATTTTCCGTGGCTTAGCAATCAACTCTAATCGTTTTATATCTTCCTCTGTCAGTTGAATATTTCCACCACTTTTATAATAGTCAAGTACTCGTGTAGCACCTTTTCTTCCAAGCATAGCATGTTCTTCTGCCTTCATATAGTATTCAACAGCTAGTTGTTCTTCTGTCTTACCATTTTCGTCAGGCTCATAATAGAGATTGCCAAGAAGGTTGTAAATGAGTGGCACTTGTTCTGCAATCATCGCAAGTTTAGCAGCATCAGCTCTTACGAGACCTTTTCCATCAGGAACCATAGAGAAAATTTCTGCCAACGAGCAACCTTTATTTGCAGCTTCTCTGATAAGTTTTTTCGCTGTAATTGTATCTCCTTGATCCATCATAACAAAGGCGAGAAGCGTTTGAGCTTCGGGACTATCATTTCCACGAAGTACTTGCATCACACTGTCGGCACTTTCTTGAATATATGACTTGTAACTACCCATCAACATATACAAAGTTTTGAATTCATGCTCGTTTGGCAAATTTTTAAAATAGTCATCCATTGTTTGAATACCACCAAGTTCCTCTGCAATAGCCGTCATTGTTATCATCCCTAACAAGTCCTTCTTTACTCCGAAGCCATCACGATAGCAATCTGCTAATTTAAGATATGCCGAACTATCCCACCAACGAGCTTGATTGAACAATGACGTAACAGAGTCTTTAGGAGAAACCGTCATGACTTTCTGTTCTGTCAACTTTTGTAGAGATGACGTTTCTTCTATAACCTGTTGTTCTGAGCAACTTGCAAGGAGCAACATCATTATTATTATATATAAGTAGCAATTCTTCATCTTAATATTCTTTTTATTCTTACTCAACATAGCGTTTACTTTTCCTTATATGAATACCCCCAAACTTATTATTATTCATATCTCAATACCCTAAATCCGTGTCGAGCGCAACTTCTAAATTTGTTATTTTGACTGTTTATAAGATATAGAGTATAGAAGTAATCCTTTTCTATCAGAAAATATTAATTTTTCGATATTTTCAGTATCATATAAAGACAAAAAGCAGAAGGCCATTGAATACAAACGACATAGCCTCCTGCCCTCTTCTTATCCTTTCTGAATACCCCTACTTGGTTTATTATCTCTTCAAAGTGAACTTCTTTACAACCTAACCTTTTCAGTCGATAGCATCATAAAGATTGATTTCTTCATCATCAGTCATGCTGAACCCAATAACTAAAGCTCTCTTTGTCTGAGCAGTAGCAGACAAAGAGAGCATCAATAAAAGTATATAAGGCAATATTACTTTAGCTATATCATCACTCAATACTGTGAGGAAGTTATTCTTTGACAGCTCTTACTGGGAGTCCCCATGCTTTCCAAACAGTATTAAGCTTTGCTTTTGTTGTTGCCTTGGGTGCCACATAGATTGCAAATGCTTCCTCATCAGATGTACTTTGAGACTCTGATGTCCATAGATGCGTTGTTCCTGCAGCATCCTTATTTTGTTTTTTATAGCCAGTTTGTGGAATATAGATACTTTTCCCATTAGGTCCAGTTACTTTTGCACAAACTACCCCATTAATCTCTTCTTTTTCCCAAGTACAACCATAAATTAGTTCCAATGCTTCATCACGAGTAGGCATTCGCCAACCTGCTCCCAATTTTTGAGTTGCAACATCATACTTCGTACCTTTTATGTTTGCCAAAGGATTATTATATACAAAAATATACTTGTTGGAATTATTATTGCAATAGGCATAATTTTCTCTCCAATAAGAAGATTTTGTTTTAGTTTCAGACCATGCATAAAAATCCCCGGACTTTTCAACAGATGAAGCACCCACATTACATTTAGCCCATTTTACACTCAGTCCTAAATCTACATAGGCAAGATTTTCATCATCCTCTGCTATCTCTTCGTCTTCCGAAGAATTATAAGGAGAAAAAGTAAGAGAAGTATACGCTGTTCCATCTACACCATAAACATCCCCTAACATTGCTGTCATGCCTTTCTGTTCATTCATGTAGATTTTCTCGTAATTGTTGTAGTTGCCATAATAGGAATAACCTTTTAACAGGTTATTTAATCGTACGTTATTTTCCGTATTATTTAGTAACATAACACTAGACGCTATAAGCTGGTCACTTTGATTAAAAAGGTATGATATTGTAATGTTCTCCTCTCCTTTGTATTCAAAAAAGCAAGCATTGCCTTGCGTTGCGCGATACAAGAAAGCTTCACTAGTCGCATTTTTAATTTCTTTGGAAGATGCATCCCAATCCACAACAGGCATCAGAACTAAATCTCCAGTTGGAATGGTTATATCAACTGATGACGATGCTGTTTCATTAGAACATGCATGAAAGAGAATTGCTAATAATGATATGATAGCTATATTGAAAAGATTTTTTATTCTCATAATATTTATTGTTTATAGATAATTGTTGCATCAACTAATTTATTCATATTGGCAATAGCCTCCTTTAATTTTATCTTGTTGAATAGTTTCTTGTCATTGTCAGTCGTTCCAGAGCTAATTTGCGGTTTCAATACTGTTACAGAAACTATTGCTGTTTTTCCATTTGTTGTTTCTATAGTACATGTCGCTTTTCCTGGAACAAGCCCTCTTGCCTTTACCTTATTGCTTCTGAAATCGACCCAAATGCTAGCTGTTCCACTTCTGTCACCTTTATAGGATTTATATGTTACCGTTGCATTGGAAGGAGTAACTTTTGGCGTAATCTCCACAACATCCCCAACCTTAATTTCAGTATTCGGAAAAGATATAGATGTAGGATTGACAACACCCGCCATAGAACAGTTTATCTTAAATTCCTTATAATAAGTTATAGCTTGTGTCCTTCCATAAGAATCAACATACTTCTCTACGCTAACCAATTCTATAGTAGCAGTACCAGTAAAGTCTCTTATTACCGTGATTTCCGCACCAACTGCGTCTTTTTTCACAAAGCTTATAGCAGAATTAGAACATGACCATACGGAATAATCTATATACCCTTTGCTTGCGCTAGGAGCAGACAAGATTTTAGTTTCCCCAACTTTCATTGTGTACGAGGAAGATGGCAAGGTGATATATGCTGAAGCCGTCTGACAAGACAGAAGCAACAGAAACATCCCCACTAAATTGCGCAACCAACTAGAGTTTAGTTGTTGCATCCATTTTTTGCATTTTCTCATTTTGTCAAAACCCTAATCCGTGTCGGGTACAACTTCTAAAATTGTTATTTATATCTTTGTTGACTATTTTTGTTGTTAATTATAGAAAATTGAAAAATAACCTTTGAATTATGTTTCATCAGATTGTTCCTTATGGTCACTTTCCAAATTAGCAAATTATTTCTATAAAGCTACATTTCATAGGACATAATCTTATTCTGCGCATTCTTCCCTATATGCCATCCGTCACACCATGCACATTTGTAAACAGAAAAATGCACACCATGCTTCTTTCCCATTGCTTCTGCAGCCCTAAGTGCAACTTTCTTATTTGGGTAAGGAATCTTAGGCTTTCCGTTGCGACGAGATATATGGCTATACTCGCTGAATATCCCAAAGGCATTGTGAGTGACAAATATATTTCGCCACGCCCCCTTTCTTGTCAATTGATTCCAAATGGCAAGAATACTGTTCCTATAACTTATTTTACCTTCATCCATTATTTCTTTTAATTTCGTTATTATAATCACTGGTCGTCCCAATTTTTCAGTTCTTCATCCGTAGTTCTTGCTCCTTGAATTAATTTTTCGATTCCCTCATTGCTATTTAGAAATTCCAATAAACTCGCCTTTTCCCCATAAAGGACTATTGTGGATGCGTCACACATACAATGAGGATGTAACAAATGCAAGGAAAGATAGCCGTAATCTTCATTATGTACATTTTTCCGTATTTCTAGAGCGACAGATCTCGCAAACAAGTCATTGGAAGCCAATACAAAACTTTCACTGATGTTATGTTCTATATTTTGCATGGAAACAAGCTTTTTGGATAGAGCTGATATTATTTGACGAAATTGCTTATACACAAATTCATCGTCACTATTTACTGGTGTCGGCTTCTCCCGACAGACCAAATTCTTGAAATATGTAAATAATCTCATTTCTTTTCAGCATCAATAATCTTGTAGTTATAGCCTTTCCTATTTCCCCGACTTATTTTTTAGGGAATATAGAGGATAAGATCTTAAATACTTCATCATATCTTTCTTCAAAGTTTGTCGGATACGTCATGAAACTACCAAATATAGTAAATTCCACATAAGGTTTAAAATCCCAATCCAGACCATCACCACGAGAAAGCAGTACAGAATTATCTTCTCTTGTCCATATAATGTGCTGCCTATCTGAATTACATACTCCAAACACCTCCTCATTACCAATTAAATAGGAGTTTTTGGGAGTAAAAATCAAAGAGCGCAGTAAATCAATTTGTTTTTTATCAATGAAATATAAATTTATACTTACGTTACCGCTATTAACCTCTAATTCTACAGAATATCTACCGTAATCTAAAGGTTGGCTCTTTTGCAATTTTGTTTTAATCTCAGCAGGATTTACAACGTTATATCTATCATATGAACCAAATCTTGTAACATAATATCCATTATAAGAATATCCAATATTTTTGCTATACACACCGCCATTTCTTTTAATATCTTTGATAAAAGTCGTTCTTGACTTGTCATTTGTAGTACTATTGGCAGCTAAGTTATACCAATACTGGGCTTTTTGAGTATTTTTTCTTACAAGTTCACCTGCTTCATAAAACTCTGCCATACAAGCTTGCGCCTCACTATCACCCCTTAAAGCTGCCTCCTGATACCAAAACATAGATAAACTTCTATTTTTCGTAAATCCTTCCCAACCAAATGAGTAATATATCCCTAAGTCTTTTTGGCTCTTGATTTCTTTTTCCTCCAATGCAGAAATCAAAGTTTTGATTCCTTTGTCAGTTTGCGAATAACATGTTGTTGCTACAAGCAAAAACAAAAACAATGTCCAATTTTTCATATCTTTCTTCCCTTATCCGTGTCGGGCACAACTTCTAAGTTATTCGGTAATTTTAAAACCGAGTTTTAATATCAACTTTAATGTTTGAACAGAAGTATTTCTATCATACGTTTTCTCTTCTTCGCTCAACTCCTCATATGGTACAAGACAAGGATGCTTCTTGGTAGCATCATTTCTCTCCTCACCAAACGACCAACCTTGTGAGATACGAGTTTGCGCCCATACTTCATGAACATTCTTTGCCATTTCCTCAACCAACGATTCCAATTCCATTGGCAATTTGACATCTGTAGTATCTACAGGATTTGGAACATACTTTTTCATTACTATCTCATTTTAAATGATTATACATCTTATTGATTCTACAATTATAAGGAGCACCAACTTAGGCAAAATCTATCATTAACATCTTCAAGTTGATTAATTTCTTTATAGACTATCATACGTTAATACCATGATCACTATAAAATAACAAATAATCTTTTATTTATTCACCACAAACATCAGGCTTGTAATGAGTTTCTTGCTTGATTTTACTGGATTTTTAAAGTCTATTTGGTCTATATCGGATATATCGAGACGGATACTCTTCGCATAAGGTACATCATCAAGAATAAGGGGAAGGATTGGCTTGTTCATGTTCACTGCATAGCCTATTTCGCGGATAACATTAATGGAGGAGTTGGAATTTATAGAACTGATGAATATAACGGCTTTCGACACCTCTATTGCATCAACAATAAGCTCTTTATAATTACTGCTACTAAATATGCCTTCCTTATCGATCCAATACTCTATTCCATTCTCTTTTAAGAAATCGCAAAGATAGTCTGCCACTTCTTGATCTTTTCTGGAATAACTGATAAAAACTTGGTGTTTCATAGTACTACGAGCAGGAAGAACAATGTCTTTGTTTATTGTTGTAACAACATTTACCATATCTTCGGTAGCCACTCTCTTCTTATATTCCACCAATGCAGCCTTTGCCGCAAGGCTTTCGAATAGTGTTATGTAATCTGATTCAGAATATAGATTGTATAAGTCGTATAGATACAGTTCTACATTTAACGTCTTATTGGTACATGCCAGATTGCGTGCTATAGCGATAGACATCTGCTCTATTACTTTTCTTATAGGAATATGCGCTGCACCAGCGCCTATAGCAGGGAATGCGATAGATGTGAGATCCATAGCAAGCATCAGTTGGAAGCACTTGTCTACGGTATGTTGAAGAAGATAATCCAATACATCTTCTTCCGTTACTTGAAGTGCTAGCATCTGCAATCTTCGTTTTTTATCTATAGTAATGCAATGGTATACATACTTTTGCTTTTCCATTTTACCTGCTGTAGTTACAACCACGTCACCAAGGGGCACAGGGCACATCTTCTGAGCATCCTTCATAATTATGTCACCACCAGCTTGAAGAATAGCTCTTGACACACCACCTCCCATTGTAATATAACAGTCATCCGAACTAACAATAATTTCTACATTAGTGTCAAGAATATTACCAAACTTGACTGTAAGCGTGGAGTTATTGAACTTATATTGTCTTGATTCCATATTTTTCTGGTTATTTTTCAATTATGGTTGTCATTCGCCATGGGGTTCTCCCTCCATATCCTAACCATAGCTATGAGCAAAAAGCAGTCATCTGAGCAAGCGTATCCACCTCACTCTCATCAACACGAGCAACATATCGGCATACGTGGATTCTTACCATTATAACGATAGGTAATACCTCTTTGTACAAGGACTGATTGAGCAAACACATTGTATGAGCCCAATAATACCATAAAGAATACTACAATTTTTCTCATATTTTAACCTGAATAGTTCATTATATGTCCATGATTTCTATAAAATAACAAATAATATTTTATTTATTGGCCAGTTCAGCAATATGCTTCTTTCCTATTTTTCTAAGTTTATTGAAGAAGAACAGGAATGGGAAAAAAAGTACAACACTTAAGGACTCATCAAGGTCCATTGAGAAAAGAATACCATCATAGATACCGTGCGCCAAAATCGGGCCAAGCAATATCATTATAAATGTTTGCCAATTCCTTTTAATACGGAAATACCATAAGGAATAATAATATCCCATGATTACTGCATAAAGGAAATGACCAGGAACAGCAAAGAGAGCTCTCACAATGGCAACCGGAATCCATGAATCATAGCTTTGAAAAAGATAAAGTATATTTTCAAAAGCAGCAAATCCCATTCCGATACACACGGCATAAACTATTCCGTCAAAATGTTCATCAAAATATGGATTTTTACGCAGAAAGAGCCATAGAACGATAAGCTTTGCTGCTTCTTCAGGGATGGCTGCAGTACAAAAGGCATTTACGAAAGCGTCACTTATCGTTTCTGATTCATCAAGTCCAAAACCGGTTAAAAGTTGTAAAGGGAAAACCGTGACAAACACGAGGAATACCGAAAGAATCCCAAACCAGAAAGCCTTTATAAGCAATCTAGTTGGTTCTGGTTGTAGGCTATCTTTGAAATAGATATACCACAACAGAACTGCTACAGGAGCTAATGCTGCTAGGAGAATTAAAAGAATTTGCATAACTATCTCATATTGCTCAATCTTTTTAAATCGCATCCAACAAGATAAACGATGCCCAATATTTTGCATCTTTATATCCTTTAGCCCGTACATCCTGTTGCGCTTTTTTCAACGCCTCTCGTTTGCTCACACCAGACATGAGATACCTATAGAAGCAAATCATAAGCTCGGCAGTGGAAGTATCATAAACATTCTTCAGACTCATCAATAGGGTATGGACACCTGCATTTTTAAAACCACGCTGTAAGCCGAAGACACCATCTGTACCCAACTTACCTAATCCTGTTTCACAAGCCGAAAGAGCCACAAGATCACACCCCCTTAGGTTCATCTTTGCCACTTCTGCAGCTGTAACGATACCCGTATCATCTAAATTGGCACCAGCAAAAGCAAGGATACTGTTCGACATTGCTTCCTGGTCAGTAACACCCTTTTGAACCCTATATGCACCATGAGTGGCAATATGAAGGATGTTCAGTTTCTTATCAGTCAACCCACAAAAAACTTGTTTGCTTGCTTTTTGATCAGAAAATTCCACAACTTTTTGAATATTTCCATTCTTAAGTATTTTTTGAATCTCATCAATCTCACGTTTCGTATTATCCAAGTTGCCGAATGTGCCCACATCGCCATTACCACGCAGCTTCGCCAAATCACGCTTTACAGAGGAATTAATTGCTTCTTCGTTGTAGTTGATGTCGCCAAATAGAACAGCATTACCAGCCTGCGCTTGCCGATGATGATAGCAAAGTTCTTTGGTTGTGGAGAGGCGATAGACCTCCCTCTGTTCACTAAGTGGTTTTCCGTCGTATGCCAAATATTCTATACCTATATTATTAAATATGTCATCGGCTGAGAAAAATAATCGTTTCTTTCCCGACAAATATTTTCTTATTTTATCCCATACGAGATTATCTGAGGAGTCATAAATATGATCATCGTCAAGCATTTCCTTTGCCTCTGCCAAAGTACATATTGGAATCGTTACAGGAGTTTTACTATCTTTTATCAGAATAATCGCCTCCATAAAATTCTCGTTATCCAATACGCCTGTCTTGATGGCTACAAACTCGATTGCAATATCGGTAGCTGTCAACTTTTTTTGCACATCTTTCCAGTTATATGAGATATAATTAGTGAAATCCGCAAACTCCGCACATTGCTTATAGAGCTGCAGTTGGAGTGTTTGATTCTTTTGGGACAATGTTAGTATTTTCTGCAAGTCGGCGTCGCTCTTGGCATTCTGGCGCAAATTGGAGATTTGGCTTGAGATGGACTTCGTTTGCTCGTAAAGTTCCTTCAACTTTTTGTCGCCATGTTGGGTAAGTACCTTTTCAAATTCAATGGACGAGTTCAAGAGAATACCTTTAGAAAGAAGTGCAGCATCATAAGCAATGGCAGATAACTCTGAGAAGAGTGAGGAATTATCCTGCGGAATCATGGTCAACAATTCCAAGAGTTCTTGGATATTATTGGTTTCTTCTTGCCAGGTCTGCATTCTCTCGCTTTCGCTTTGCAAACGGAACTCCTCACGAACGGCCTCCCTGATAGCTTCCATATATTGCTTATAGTAAGTGATTGCATTAGGGAAATCTTCCTTCATTGCATAGCAGCCTGCGATAGTAGCAAGTGAACGAGCATAAGTCAACTTACCCAAATACTGAAGGGTCATCTGCAGGTTGTTCTTCTCATCCTTAATGATGTTGTCCAATTTCTGAATTCTGTCCTTCTGCATGGCTTCATCCTTGTAATCCACCTCCTCTGATTTTCCTGCATATACATAACAGAGTTTCAGAGAGGATGCTGCCTCCGTGTAGTCTTGCGCCATGCCTTTCTCGTCGAATAGTTGCATGGCTTGCTTATGATGGACAATAGAAACATCATAGTCCTTGTTGAATTTCTCGGCTTTGGCAAGTCGAAGAATAGCTTTTGGATAATCCTCGCTGTTTTTATCATACCGTTCATAATAAGCAATTTGCTGGTTATAAGCCTCACAAGCCTTAGCATATTCCTTCATGGCAGAATACGCATTGCCGATACCTTTTTGGCAATCGGCAATCTTCTTTAAAGATGCATTCTTTAACGATGTATCTCCATTTGCAGAAGACTGATAAAACTCGATGACCACATTAAAATTATCGATAGCTTGCTGATATTGCTTTCCAATATGACAATACAAGGCTGCCATGTAGAGTTGGTTGGCATAAGTTGCGTTCTTTCCTTGTGTTTTCTTGACGAGATTGGCGGAAAGCGTTTCGTATTCACCTGCACTAACCCAGTCCTTGGTATTTGCCAAGAACTTGGCGTAAGCTTCGTATACTTCCGCCTTCACCTTATCATCCATGTTCATAGACAGCACTTGCATAAAACATTCCTTAGCCTTGGCTGTGTTGCCCTTAGAGGCATAATAGTTGGCTCTGCCCAACATGCACTTCGGCTCATTACAATCCTTAGTAAGTTCATGCTGGTTATGCTCTTCCGTCAACACCATGATACGTTGAAGTTTATTATTATCATTCCGGTCGCTATAAATCATGGCAAGCCATTGCAGGAGATTTTCATACATCTCAGTGAATTTCTCCACATGAAGCAATGCCTTCTCCCAATATGTGACAGCCCCATCTATATTATCGCTCAGATAATAAAAGCGTCCCATGTTGAGCGCATAAAGCCCATAGTTCTTATGCGGTCTGCCTTGCTTTTCCTTTAGTTTATCACAAAGCGTCATCGCCTGCTCTTGGTATTTCACTGCATTGGCATAATCTTTTTCCAATGCAAAGCTGAGAGCATAATTGTTGAGCGAAGTGATATAGTCTTCATTTACTTCACCGAACAATTTCTTGCGCATATCCAAGGCCTGCTTGGTATATCCGCGTCCCTCTACTATCTTTCCTTCGTTCACGCATTGCTTGCCCTTGTTATGGAGTGTTTGTGCCTCGGATGATGACTGGGCGTTGAGGGAGAGGGAAAGAGATAAAGCGAATATTGATAATATCATTTTGTGCATAGCGTATAACTTATTAAATCACTTATTTTAAAATCCAACCTTTGCTATTTAATTAACTACATGATTAGTTACTTATCACCACAAAACTGATATCTTTTTTACTACAGTTGACTACCTCCAATTCCACAATGTTCACGCAATCACCAGGCAACATAAAAGTGGTCTTACGGTTAGGCAAACCCTGTTTTACACTTGTGGTATCATCATATCGTTTGTTGAGTCCCTTCTTATTCGTTACATGGACTTTCATAGTGACACGACCGCCTGCTTCTGCCACAACCGCCAAAATTTGCTTATTCATGGATGGAAAGGTGTACCTTACACTCTTACCCGCCTTGGCAAAACATGTTTTAGTTCGAATGGCGCCATTGGCTGTTTGACCTCTTTCTGTTCTAGAGCTATTGATAGAGTCTGATAGTTGGAAAACGTCCTTACCATCTGCAAGTTGCATGGCAAATTCTTCATCAAAGACCAAGTGACCAACTAATGATTCTTGTTTCTGCTTGCTTCTCAATGCAACAAACTCTTTTGTATTGCAAATCTCCAGTTGCTTGGCAGACTTTTTGATCGCTGCAGAGTCATTAGCGTTTACAGCATCACGTATGTTGATACAAGCGTGATAAACTTCTTGAACTTTTAAGTCTACATCGTTCTCCTGTGCAAACAAAGGAAACGACATAAGAACGAGCATAAGGAATAATGAGATTTTTTTCATACCAATATATATTTTAATGATCAATAAATAACGACTATTCTTCTTTTCTGATAGCTAATCTAAAACCGATTGTAGGACTTTTCTCATCTGTATCAAAGCCTTTCTTGGAATTGGCTAATACATCATTAGCATCCGAGTTGAAATCTCCACCACATAAAGTCCACTGTATTTTTCCATCTTTAAATGTTCCAAAAGGAGTATTACACATTTCACCTACATTTCCGCTCATGTCGTAAAGATCCAGCATATTAGGCTCCTTGCCTTGCTGACCATCCGATGGATGTACTTTTCTGCCAGAATTATTTTTGTACCATGCTACCTTTTCCACGTCATTGTCTCCCACATAGATAAAACTCTCATGATGTTTACCTCCATGAGCAGCATATTGCCAATCTGCAACAGAAGGAATTTGAAAATTGATGCCTGTCATATTGCGCAAACTATCAAGTAATATCATGGAAACCTCACCGAAAGAAACATTGACCATCGGTAAATGTTTATAAGTAATTACAGAATGTCCATCTTGGCTATTTGTAGTCCCGAATAGTCCTTTCCATTCGTCTTCCGTAAATTCAAATTTATTCATCCACAACGTATCTTCACGTACACAAACCATATTCATAAGAATCGTATCTATCGTATTCATTTGCAATGCAGATAGATGAGGACTCAAGACCAAATTGAAATCCTTATGTTTCTTTTCTAATTCGGTTCTTAACTCTTCTAATTGTTTCTTTTCATTTGCTACTTGTTCATTCGCAAGCTGCCGCTGCCAACAAATATAGCATGTAAATCCGACCAAAAGAACTACTATGACTCCTATACAGATGCCAAGTCTTTTCATAAACTTATTGTGAGCATCAATTTTAGCTAAAGTTTCCCTTGCCGCATCACCCGTTACATCAACCTTGTCCTTTTGCATTCTATCTCCTAGCACAGAAGATATACGATTGGAAATCATAAAATCAACACAAACACCCAACGTTTGTCCAAAATCAATTTCCGAATGCTGGATATCATTGGCAATAGATGCTATATTTTCAGGGATTCTAGTATGTATGCCATCAAAATTTTTATCAGGATTGACTGGTATTATTTTCTTTCCTCCCTGCAAAGCATAAAGAATTTCCTCTCGTACCCAATCATCCTCATTTTTGCAACGATCCAAGGAGTCTTTTGATAAGACTAACATGAATATAGGAGCCTCTTGAATAGCAGCCTTAATCCTCTTACCAAAGACTCCATCCTTTAATTCGTCATAATCCAAAAAAACCTTGAAGCCTCTCTGCGATAGCATTAACTGGAGAATGCGTGCATATTGAGCACCACCAGTCCTTCGATAACTGATAAATATGTCGTACTTATTACTCATCTTTCTCTTTCAATAATTCTTTCAAACGACGATTAGATATATCAAGATTGATTGACTTTTTGGAAATATTGCCAATATAGGTATAACGGACACCCAAACCAGCATCGGCAAAGATTTCCCATTGAGTATGGGTCGCTAAATCTATATCTGCATATTTTTCAATACCCTGCAAAGCTTCCTGACTTTGGAAACGTGTCAGACTATATTGATTTTCATCGATTTCAATAACCGTAGTTAAAAAGCCATCTTGAACTATCATTTTTGTTATAGTCATCCCTGCTGCAAGTGTTAGTGGCAATTGGGACTTAGTCGTCTCCAAAATCATTTTAACCTTATCATTCGAAGACACACCTGTCTCCACACATTTCAATAATTCTTCAGGCGATAGATTAACATCTTTAGCTATCCCCGTATTTTCACTAACCATTGATACATGATAATTCAAACCAAGTGCTGCCACAGTCAAAAACAGTTTCTTTATATCATCCGAACCAGCTAACATCATCTTGATATTATTCTTCAATTGTTCTTCGGATAATTGCATTTTTGACAAAGTGTTACCGATGTCATTAATTTGAAACTTGCAAAAAACCTCTTTATCATTCATAGACATTGACTCCCATGTCATTGTTGGTCCCATTGACATCGGTAACTGAGAATTAATCCCAATGATTATATTTTCAAACTCTTCCTTACTGATGCCCTGTGAGTAGGAACATGAGACACAAGCCAACAAAAATATCAAAATAACAAACAATTTCTTCATAATTATTATTTTTTAATTCAAACCATCAAGCAAAACGAAAGAAGCCCAATACTTCATATCATTCCATTTACCACCCTCAGCATTTTTCAAATACTTTTGAGCTTCCAATAAAGCTCTATTTTTAGAGAGACCATCTATCAATCCTTGATAAAAATGCACCATAAACAAAGTTGTAGCATGGTCATTCACTTTATTGAGAGTCATCAATATACTATTAGCTCCAGCTTTTTTCACACCTCTCTGCAAACCAAATACGCCTTCACTACCAATATCACCAAGTCCAGACTCACAAGCAGACATGACCACCATGTCCGTCTTCGACAAATCCAGCGTTGACATTTCGTATGCAGTTAAAAATCCATCACGATTACTATCAGGATTTCCCTCTAACAGCGTATTGTTTGCACCAGCAAAAACTAAGGCGGATTTTGACAACACATATTCTTCTGTACTCGGACCAGAAAACTCATCATCATTATCCGCATCCCCTAATGGTTCAGGGGAATAAAAGCCATGTGTTCCAAAATGAAGCCACACAGGACTATGATAACTTAGATTTTTCACAGATTCCTCCGTAGCCATTTCCTTTTTATAACAAACAGGAAATACACCTTGCTTTTGAAGAAGTGAAGAAATCTGTTCCATTTCATACTTAGTTCCTTTCAATGGCAGGAAAATGTCCAAAGCCCCCCTTTCTGTACTAACACTATCTTCGGTTATGACTTCCAACTCTTGACAAGCAACACTATCTTCCACGTTCTCACAATAATCATAGTCAATATCTCCATAAATAACCACATCTTTTATTATTTTTGGATGAACAGCTTTTTGTCTGACTATTTCTCGCGTAGAAGAAAGACGAAAACATTGTTTCTTATCAAACAGGCTTTTTCCTTCATGATCAGGATAATATTCAATCGAAATCTTATGGAACTCACCATCTACTGCAAAATAAACATTAGAAACTCCCTGCAGTTCATTACTCAGAGTACCCCACACCTTATCATAAAGAGTTCCAAGAGGTTGCTTACAAATATCCCGAAGTTCTATATTGGAACATATTTTATATATATGAGGGATTGAATCATTATGTTTCAGCGTCAAAGCATAATAGCAGGAATCTTCATCATCTACATTTTCTACAGCAAGAAATTCCACAGCAATGTCTCTATAACCAAGATGTTCCCGGACACTATCAACATTGATGCTCATATCTTTCAGGAAATCACCTTGTGACGGCAATATCTCCAGGATTTTCTTTTCCAATTTTTCTTGTATAGCATCATCTATCTTCCTTTTTTTAGCTTCCATGTATTGACTATAGAGAGACTTATATTCTTCATTTGAACTCTGGCGCAATATACGATCAATATTCAATGTGCTATTCAGCAAGATTCCACGTGTTTGCAAGATACTATTATACAAAGCCTTCAGCAATACTGGTGTCTTATATTCTTCTGCCAGAGTAGGAAGGAGAAAGGTGCCCCAACTTGTAAGTTTTTCAAAAAATGCACTTCTATTTTTCTCGGTCAAGTATGGAAAGACATCATGCAATTGATCTGAAACATAATCAGACAACTGGAGACTATACTTTTCTATATTATGAAGATCGTCTGTCATCCCCAATAATCCAATTCTGGTTATGAGCGCAACAAAATAATTGAGGTCTTTGGTCTTTCCTAAAGACTCTAATATGGAAATTCCTTCATTGATAGACTTGAGTCCTTCCGTTCCTTTTCCCAATTTCATTTCACAAAAGGCACAGTTGGTTTTACATGTACCATAGATTTGAGACTTTTCCAATCCTAAATTTTCGTATTCTTGACATATCAACAGGAACATTTGATATGCTTGTTCGTAAGCCTCCTGACTGTCCTCATTTAAAAGTAAGCATGCCTGATTGTTCATGGTAATCAACTTGCTTCTTTCGTCATTCTTTCCTGTCTCAATTTGGGCAGCTCTTTCAAAACAATCCATAGCAAGCTCTCTTTCGCCTAACATAATCAGATTATTACCACGCTTATTCAACAAAAGAAAATGTATATACTTGTATTTTCCTTGTTGACTAAAATTAGTAAACAGAGAATCAGCTATTGCAAAATATTCTTCAGCATTCGGATAATTACCCAACACATTTTCGCATTCAGCCAATTGTGTAAAAGCATTACAATCAACAAATAACGAATCTTTAAACATACCATGACGGATTGAAATTTTCAAATACTGCTCATAGGTTTCTTTGGCTTGTGCATATAAGGAATTTTTAAAATAAATCCGTCCTGCCAATTCCAAAGCACCAAGATATTCCTCAGAGTTTACGTGATGAAAACGCTGTATCTTGGCAAGCATAACCTTCAGCATATCCAACGCCTTTTCATTATGATTGGTATTATTATAGTTATCCACTAGGCTATACAACATTTTACATGTGAAAACGTCAGTAATAGGCATGAGTTGGGAATAGCGGTAATAAGCCTGTTCCAAAAATGGTGCCGCCTCACAATCCTTATCTAATCCTGCCAAGAGAGCACCTACAGAAAATGCTCCTAAAGCATAATTAATATTGTTTCCTTGGTTTATAAATCGATAACAATCAAGACCTTTCTTAAAAGTTTTTATCGCCTCTTCTTTATGATTATCTCTAATCAGTTTATTTCCCTCATTAAACAAACTGTCTCCTTTTGTTTGCCAATATGATACATTTTGAGCCATTAGCCCATTAGCCATTAGCATACTTAAGAAAAACACAAGAAAATATTTTACTTTCTTCATTGTATATTGCTTTAGTCAGAATTGTGCTTTTTATGGTTTCTCTGCCATACCTTGCCCAGCGACTTGTGGCATTTGCCCAACAGAACTTCTAATTTTTCCTGCACCTTCCATACCACCCATCGAACCCATCTTACTAGTTGGTTCTAGTTGTAAGCTATCTTTGAAATAGATATACCACAACAGAATTGCTACAAGAGCTAATGCTGCAAGGAGAATTAAAAGGATTTGCATAACTAATTCCAATCAGTAAAACTTAATTATAATTGAACTCTTGCATCACACAGAATTAAGGTATGGCATTCTCGGAATATATCAATCATTATTCACGAATTGTCTAACTCTTTTAACTTGAATACCGTAATTAAAACTTTGTGTACCAGTTACTCCTGCAAAATTCACTGCCACCAACTTGCCATACTCATTTACTACAGGACTGCCACTAGAACCAGGAAGACTAGGGATAGTATACATAATCTTATCATTATCCGGTTTCTGAGAAATGGTACCACTTGTAATCTGTGCCTTGATTCCTTGAGAAGTATTAGATAACGAGAAGCCAGCATTGAAACCAATCATATAAAGTTTCTGCTCTGTTTGCAATTCATCTTTATCAGAAGAAGCGAAGATGCCTTTTACCTTATCTATTAATCCCTGTTCCTCATCTTCTTCTGAAACTGCAAAGATAAACTTGCCCTCTGGTGATTGTTTATTCTTCAATTGTAGCATAGCCAAATCTACATTCTCTTTATTAGAAACAGAAGTAACTACACACGGAATAAAATCAGATATTTTTGTAACAAAAGTATTGTTATAAGCGATACCTATTTCACAAACAGGTTCCACTTTCAGCTCGCTCAAATCTAAGGTTTTGATACTGTTCTTTATTTCAGAATCTCCATCATACGCTTCTTTCAGCTCCGCCTGTTCCTGTTCTATTTCCTGAAGTTTTTCATTATCTACATAAAAGTTTCCATCATACTCATTATATGAATAGCAGGATCTCTTTTCATTTTCGAGTTCATCATACCTTTCAGACATTGACCCCATTTCCATTCTAACCATTTCTGCCATACTGTTCAATAACGAGCGAACCGATTTCTTGGTATCAGACAGAGTAATGGAAGGAGCTGCCACATGGCGATTCGTAAGTATTTTACCATCCTTGGAAATCAAGAATCCAGTACCCGTAATCATTTTCTTGTTCTTCTGGATTTCCGCCAAGTCCATCGTCCAGTTTTCCAAGTCCCCATCCGCATCAAAGCCAGTAAAATACCAGACCTTTCCTGTCGGCAAGGTTATCTTATAATAAAACTGGTTAGCCACCATCACTACTCCTGATCCGCACTCCATAAGAATCTGATCAGATGTCTTTGCACTATCACAGGCCACCAAGCTAACTATAGCAAAAAGTGACAAAAAGAAAAGTTTTAGCTGTTTCATAAAATATCTTTATTTTTTATAGTTCTACAACCTTTTAACTATATCTAAGCTGTTTTTTACTTTTTCAAAATATTAATGAATTATATCTTGGTATTATCAATGGTTCATAGAATAAAATCATTTGCCAAATGAAGCAATTGTATCATTTGCTTGCATTAGTATTCCATCTAATAAACCATTTTTATAAGTAAAATGTCCTACAATCTGTTGCTTGTTTCCTACGTAATCGAAACTTTCAATATCATAAATTTTATATTTGCCTTTAATACCATTTCTCCATTGTCTATCGATAAAACCTTTAAACAAATGATAAGATTGGTATTCTTTTCCTTTATTGAGTGTATATTCTTTTTGGAAATAATAGAAACCATCAATTGCATATTTTTCATTATTAGAGCCTAATATTTTACCGAAAAATACAATTCTGTCACCACTTTCTCGAGATTTATAGTCAACAGGTAAACCTTCGGGATATCTATTGGTTACTGTCGTATATTTCCATTCACTCGAAGGTATAGAATCGTAATTATTACATAATATCCTAAAAGCTGATATATTGTCAGAATGAATTACAATTTTTGGTATTAGTTTGTTCTCAACTAAAATATTCTGTGTTTCAAAACAATTAAATCCTTGCCTAACTACATATATATAATCTGTACTATCAACAGGCTCCGTCAAATTAAATGTAATGTTTCCTTTAGAATCTGTGTATTGTATTTGATCATGCAATATTACCATTGCATTTTGCAATGCTATTTCTTTTCCATCAATATCAACAACGATTCTACTATTATAAACATATTGTTTCTTTTTAATTTTCTCTATAAGGATTTTTATATTCGGGTGTTGTATCAGATAACTATTATTGATTTTCTTATCATAATCCAAAAAATCACCATATTTTTCATCATCAAAAGATAACTTAACACGAATAGAAGTTACAGAATCTGTATTAAATTCGATAGGAATATCTCTTTGAGATTTATTTATCACTTTATCTATTAAAACACTATCTTTATTATTTTTTGTCGCAATGATTTGCAAATTGGCTACCCAATAATAATTATTGGCCACAACAAGTGAATCTTCAAATAAATTAACGACAACCTTTGTTCCTCGTATTTCTATATCATTATTTTTCTTTTTCAAAATAACAATATAAGCAATAGATGAAACTAAAAACAACAGCAAACCATAAATTATGTATTTTCTAAATTTGATATTTTTAAGTAGTTTTTGCTGTTGTATATGCTGTTGATTTTCTGCTTTGAAATGATATATTGTTTTTGCTAATGAATCATGTATTAATTCAACACATTCAGTATTTCCTGCAGAGACTCTCTGAAGAATACGGTATTCTCCTTCACTTAAAATCTTTATGTCTTTATCAGGAACAGATAAATATAAATCTCTTTTACTTACAAATTTTCTGCGATCTTGCTCTATTAAGTGATTTTCAATAAACAAGCTTGTCTTGGGATCAACTTGAGATATGCAATCCTTATAGAAACTTTCCAATGGATTTTCAGAAAATTCATTTAATATTTGACTATTTATATTACCTGAACTCTGTAGGAATAATTGACTACAGACAAGGGACAATATATTGGTAGAAATATGCCCATTATCGTCTTTTGACAAGTTGGTTATTCTAACTGCAACCTCTTCTTCTTCTCCTTCTTTAATATAATCTTTACCTATTAATACAACATCATAAGCCTCTTTCTCTGTTAATGAACACAATCGATAACGATTTTGTTTCATCAATGGCAAATGATTCAAATCTATACAATCTTCCAAATAAAACAGATCATCTTCTCTTATGGAAAGGATAAAACGAAAATTAGTATAATCAGAATATCCTTCAATATTAGGAATTTCACGATTATCATCAAGCAACGTGTATATTTGTTTTAAAAGAAGGGTTGTTTTATTCGGGTCGCTTACAAAAATTTCTTCAAATTGATCTAATGCTATTACAGGATAAACAACTTCTTCTTTTGCATTTACAAAAGTACGTGTTAGAAAATATTTCCATAAGAATTCTATACCAAAACTATTGTCATCTGAGTTTTGTGGGAATAAAGTTTTTACGGTAATTTTCTGTTCAAAAATTTCGTTTTCAATTTCATCAATTATATATTTAGCAAAAGATTTTTCTTCTTTTGCATATCTTCCAAGTCTAATTGATATGGGAAGATAGTTTCTACTTCGCAAAAGAGGGAAAACGCCAGCATTAAGAATAGATGTTTTTCCTATACCAGTTTTACCATATAATGTAACAAGTAAATTGTTGTCAACCATTGCAAAGATAGAACTTACTGCAGATTCACGTCCACAGAACTTATATTGCTTCTGAGATTTTTCCGGATCTTTATACGATAATAGACCACGCCAAGGATTGTCCATATTACAAAACATTAATCAATATATTTTTTTATGTCTTCTATAAACTGACTTATTGGAGTATGCATTAAGTTTACAATGCTTTTCTCATAAAACGGAAAATCATGATGATAATCAGCCCTTTCATCATATCCACTTATAGCCAAAGGCATTATGCGAATTCTTCCATTATATTCTTCGATGTTCAAAGCGCGCTGCCTTGCTAAAGCCCATTCGTTAGCTATGTAATATCTATCATTTCGTCCATTTTGTAAATCCATCTTTACTTGAGGGCTTAATATTGGCACGAATATTTTACATTTTGCTATTGCATGAGAGATGCGAGAATCATAACTATCACCACTTTCCAATTTTGAAGAATCAAACCAGACATTAAATCCTTCATTTTTTAATCTATCAACAATACCTGAGACTATGGGCATATCCTCATGAGCATATGAAACAAATATACCACCTATTTGTGAGTTAGCTGCAGCAATATTTTGTATACATCGATCTTTTTTATCTAATATCTTTCTAATGAAAGCCCTTGCGTCTGGTTCTGTATAAACATTCTTACTTTTCAGATAGTCATTTAAATGTTTCCCTGACTCGGATGAAAAAGAAACAGCTACTGCATCTTTTAAATTAGAATCAATATGATTGATATCTTTTCTCAATATATACCAAATAAAACGAAAAAGCCAATCATCAAACTTACATCCTAAAGATATTACACCTTTCGGACGTAAATTTTTCAAAAAATTATCTGGGGCTTTAGAGCTAAGCCAACGAGCAACAACTTCAATTGCATCATTTTCTGTTACAGCAAATTTCTTGCCTTTAGCATTTACTTTACCACAAATGTAATACAAAGTTGGCCTAACATCAAATTCTTCTGAGCTTTGTTCCCTACCATCAAAGTCAAAACTTTTACCTTCATCATATATATTCATAACTCTTAACTCACTACCCCAAATCTCGCGCATTACATTCTCTAAATACTCGTCAAAGGTTGTAGTAAGTACAATACGGAAGAATTTGGTACGGAGCAATTTTTTTAAATCTTCAGAAACAACATCTGTTGTACATTGATAGTTTGCATTCTCACCTAACATACTATTTACTAACAATCTACGAACATCAGACCTCTTACTTTTTCTAACAAGTTCTGTAAAAGAGTTACAAGTAAAATTATCACCTAAAAAGTTACCTGTTTTTAGGTCAAGAACTATACTATCTAAAATATCCTTATGAGAATCTCCATCGCCATATTGTTTTTGCAATATAACTTCACTTCCTACTAATAGAACATATTTTCCTTTGATTATGTCAGTAACAAAATCACTCCAACAAAATGGGGTATCTTCACTAACACGATCTTTAATATTATCTGTTGGTTTTGATATTCTTGGCATAATATACTATTTTAAATTATATACGATTTATGTTCGTTTTAAACAACTCTTCAAAGTTGAATTGGCTTGCGGCAAACATCAAAATACCCGTTAGCAGAATTCATTTAGTGCATTTTAAATTCAACCGATGGGCTTATTACTGAAATATTGACATTTAGCGGGACGGTAAGTGTCGTGCGCAACTTCTAAATAAGACATGACATTAACTCTCATCCATCCCTTTCTCATACTCCAACGTCACCTCCACCACAAGACAATCATAGCCTTGAGTTGATATACTGCTCTTAGCATCCCAACCACGGATAATATCCCAGGCACAAAGGTCTGTATGGTATCTGCGAGAAGACACTTTTTTACATGGATCAACAGGATTAATCATCAGCCCTTGCAATAGAGATTTGGCTACCCAACGCTCATGCTCTAATCTTGCTATATTCAACAATACAGTAGTTATATAACCATGTTTATCTTCATTGCATACTGATGGAGCATAATAAATCTCATGGGTAATGTTAAACTTAGAACCACTCTTACCAAAAACGCTGGATTGATAAAGAGATTGGAGTTTATTTATTTTTTCAGAAGAAGAGATTTCCCGTATACTACGTCCATTAGCAGCATGATACCATTTCTCTATGGAAGACATGACAGCATCACTCTTGCCTTCACACACCTTGTTAACACATGGAGGCTCGCAACATTCCAATACACATTTCTTAGTCTTGGAGTGGAGAGAATTGCAGATATTCTGTTCCATTTTCCGTTCACACTCATAGATAATATCTGATGTGAATTTCTCCTTAGGAACCAATTTATCTGTCGCTTTATTCAAGTCGAGATAACCTAGAGTTTTACCCCACAACTCATCTACTGAGTACCCATGACTTCCTTCTTCATGCTTACAATAAACCGCATTGTATCGTTTAGCTTGAGCAAGCCATAACTCTTCTACGATGTTTTCATAAGTGAATACTTTTTGGATGTCACCAAAAACATAGAGTTTGATTCCTGATGCAGCATACAATACATTTATATCAGATTCTATCTTTTTTAATCTATAGAGACTCTCAGGACAATAAGAACGGACATAGATATTCAACTTCTTACTGTTCTTATGCGCATCCTTCGCCTCATCCCAATCTCTATAGCGATAAGCCAATTCACAAATCTTGATAGCTGTATCCATGGATAAATCCTCATCACCTAGAGAAATCACGAGATAATTCAATGAACCTATTTCTTTTTTGATAATGTCATAGAATTCTACACTACCAATCTTGGTATCAGGAGCAAAGGTAAGTTCTTTACCTTCCTTCTCTACTAAACCTGGGGCAGCAGCAAAAAGGTCACCTTTTATTTCAGACATTCTAGAATCGATAACGGTACAATGGAAATCTGATTTTTTGCCTTCCTTATTGACAAATGCACCAAATTCATACAGGAACTCAAAATACTCTTTTCCTGTCTCACCAAAACCAACAATCAAACTATTGAATGGTGAAGTAACGGTTGCCGTCTGAGAATCTATATCAACAAACTGGACAGGATGATGCATGACATCACTCTTCATCGTTTGAACTGCCAAGAAAGAAGAATCTACAACATGAATCTTTATATGATTATCCAGATGCTGAATATCATAACTCTCCATCCAATGTGTCTTGGGACTCTTTAATGTATGGCAATAAATATGAACGTCAGAAATCTCACGATTTACATCGCTGTCTTTCAATAAGTTCAATACACCATTGATATTCTTGTCTGCATCATCGTTCAATAAGAAGAAATGTACTTGGGTATGGCGCATCAACCTTATTAAAGGCGTCAACTTTAAGGTCCTTCTTAAGATTTTATCTTTTCTGGCTTTCAGATTTGGGGTTGCTATACTACTGAAAACACTCGTGGTATAGCATTTCAATTCTTCTAATCGGTTCAATTCTTCATTTTTGAACTTAATCATATTAAAGAGTCTACCAAATCCAAACTTCGTACTTTCTGATTCATCATCATCATTAAATGTACGTATAAACAGGATATCTTTAGGGGCATTATCGCCAGTTTCTATTGATTTGGCCAAAGCATAGTTAATATCGTTGATTCCCCAAAACACATAGAGTTTCTTTCTCTTTGCCAGATGTAATTTTACCATCCAGGCATGAACGAATAAACGAAATTTTTCTATTACAAAGAAACCAAATTGACGGAAGATGAATACCAAACTGATTAGCACCGCCATGAAATGGCTGAAATTGAACCAAAACATAAAGAGAGCACTATTATGGCAATCTTCATGAATAGCACTGATGTCGCTAACAGAAAGGAACATCTCTGTAGCATGGATTGCCGCCATTGGCGCTACAGAAAAGAAATTATTGCCTAAAGGTACATGAGTACCTACACAATAAGTTACAAATCCTATAGCCCAAACAACAGCAGCAGGCCATGCCAAATGTTCGCTACAGATATGCCAAGCCTTACGCTTGGCTTTTTTTATAGGTTCCCAAGTGCGCCAATGGAAGATTATACTTAGAAGTATGAATCCACCTATAATATATAGTAACCAAACAAAACCATCACCAACCAATTGATTAAAAAAGTCATGTTTTATAATTTCATGCTCATGAAAACCAGAACTAGACTCTGAAACACTCTGCCCTTCCAATCCAGAACAATATGCTCCCAATGACAAGGAATCGGTGATATAACTTACACCTTTTGCTAAAGTTGAATCTAAACTCATATCTTAATTTTATCTACATTTTCCTTTTTATCTCAAATCCCAATTTCTTCACCAGCTTCAGCGTCTGCATTGCCATCTCACGATCATACAACTTTTCACTTTCTGGCAGATTACAGTATGGTATCATATCAGGAGTTTCCTTTTTGGCATCATTACGCTCAGGACCATAACTCCAGCCTTGATCGGTACGAGCCTTTGCCCATATCTCATGCGCATTCTCGGCTATAGCTTCCTGAAGTTCTGCTAAATCCTCATCTAGAATAACATCATCAAGATTTATCGGATAAGGTTCGTAAATGAACTTATCTGATGTATTTACTACAACAAGATAATTATTAGACTTATCCCAAGCCTGAGAGAAAGAAGTAAGACTATACGCTGTCAGTTCCTCTTCTGTGTTTGGATTAAAGAGAATAATCTGCTGCTTCGCCATGGATACAGAACTGATAGCTACCGCATGATTAGGATAAGATTCCCGGTTCGATTTATCATCTCCAATACCATTCTCCGTTTCTAATAGAGCATTATCAACAACAGCTATCAACTGATTACCACTTTCAAGAAGTCTGATGATATCTTCTATCGTAGAATTATAGCGACGGCTTACTGAAAGATGATTCTTCTCCAATAATCTTCCAATATTATATAGTGGCATTCCCTTATCTTTCAGCCAACAGTTACGATAAGCCTCGTCAAGGAGCGTCTTGTGAGTCGTCTCTATGCCAAACTGATGGAGGATAAACTCTTCACATTCTATGTCGCAAAGATAGTTTTCCTTTTGCTTGGCTGCCATGGCAGTCATGGGGACAGGTTTTGTTATGGCAGGTCTCAAGGTTGCCATATCTTCATCCACTTCACTTGCAATGCGAATGATTTCCTGTAAATTTTCATCTTGTTCTGCAGCTTTCAACACACGCATGGTGTCTTCTGCCGACGTGTTGCCTTCCAAAAAGGCAGACAACAGTTCATCTGATATAATAATATGCTTATCGTTCATAATGCTTTTTGTCTTTTAGTGCAACTTCGGTGAGAGCCTGTATCGCTCTGCGTTTGATATTATAGAGGTTGTCCACGGTCACACATAATTGCCGTGACACCTCTTCTGGTGTTCTGTCTTCTATCATCAGCAGACGTATAACCAAGGCGTAACGTTGGTTCTTCATCTGTCTTAATAAAGTCTCCATATCCATTCGTGCTTGCGAGCTTTCTGTCAACGAAAGTTCACGATGACTATTCTTAAGAGGTTCTTGGCTCTCGTCATCTATCACCTTCGCCTTGCTTTTCAGCAGCAGACAATGTCTTATAGCAGTGGTCTTTAGCCATTGATAGAGCGTACTTTCAAACTTAAACGAGCGCAACTTCTTCGCATCGTTCTCCATAAGGAGTATGTATAACTCGCTGATTATCTCGTCGTAATCAACAATCTGCGTTCCGAACACTCGCTTGATGACGCTAAGGAATAATGGCCGACAAACCTTGAAAAAGAATTGTGCCGTTATCTTAGGGTCATGGGCGATGAGGGAGGATATTATTTCTTGGTCAGTCATAATTTTTACAGTCTATATTCATTACATCAATCCAACTCATATAGTAAGGTCTGCTTTATAGTGGAAATAGTAATAGTAATGAGAGTATCTTGAGAATTTAAGTCATACCCTTTATCTCCAAACGAAAAGTCTAAAAAGAAAAATAAATCTTTGCTGCCCCTCAAAAAGTAGACACAGAAAGGTGGAAAAC